>ERZ808246.1172-NODE-1172-length-19475-cov-3.553811_pt1 | contig 19475 bp, 13 predicted proteins | sample MGYA00521083_ERZ808246 | MGnify/ENA primary metagenome ERZ808246 (study PRJEB31516, sample SAMN03275577) | gut metagenome | biome: mammalia-associated habitat; material: feces | host: Papio cynocephalus | place: Kenya | collected 2012-07-07 ... | reverse complement strand
TGCAATTTTCTGCGTCAAAAGAGGATTGTCAAACGGTGAATATATTGCTTTCATTTCTTACAATGCGATTTTGGCCGGCCCATTCCGTCAGCTCGGAAGAATGATTTCCGATTTCAGCCGTGCGACCGTCTCTATTGACCGAATTTTTTATATAATGCATTCTCCTGTTGAAGTTGACGAGCCTGATGCGGTTGAAGTACCGATGGACGGTGACATTAAATTTGAAAACGTCAGCTTCGGTTACGAGAATTCACCCGAGCTTTTGCACAATATTTCTTTTGATATGAAGTCCGGTTCAACGATCGGAATTCTCGGCGGAACGGGAAGTGGAAAATCAACGCTTATGCTGCTGCTTGATAAGCTTTACGAATTGCCGCCGCAGAACGGAAGAATCACAATCGGCTCAACCGATATAAGAAAAATTAAGACCGAATATCTTCGCAAGAATATAGGAATGGTATTGCAAGAACCCTTTCTTTTTTCAAGAACGGTTTATGAGAACATCGGAATTGCCGACGATTCATTGACCCTTGACGATGTTCGTGCAGCGGCAAAAGCAGCTGCCCTTGATGAAAGCATAACGTCTTTCCCGAAAGCTTATGATACGCTTGTCGGCGAGCGAGGAGTTACACTTTCCGGCGGTCAGAAGCAGAGAACAGCTATTGCACGGATGCTGATAGGCAATTATCCGATAATGATTTTCGACGATTCACTTTCGGCGGTCGATACGCAGACCGATGCGAAAATAAGGAAGGAAATAAGCGAACGCTTCGGTAAGGCGAGCGTTATTCTTATTTCGCACAGAATCACTACACTTTCATCAGCCGATAAAATTATTGTACTTGACCACGGAAAAATCAGTGAAGAGGGTACACATGATGAGCTGAAATCGGCAGGCGGAATTTATCAGAAAATTTATGAAACTCAGACCAATACCGAGGAGGCGATATAATTGAAGACCAAAGAAAAAAAGCTTCGTTTCTTCGGCATCGGAAAGATAATTCCATATGTTAAGGACTATCGCCGTGAATTTGCGATAATGATTGTTTTCAGTATTATTGCCAGCGGAGTTGAAATAACATTCCCACAGTTTCAGCGTTATGCGCTTGACCAATACGCAGGCACGGGAACGCTCAATCATATAGGTATTTTTACTATCGCATATGCGAGTGCGATTTTACTTGCGGGAATTTTTAATTACTTTGCAAACACAACCGCATCAATAATCGAAGTTAAAGTTCACCGAAAGCTTCGTGATGTCGGCTTTGTACATTTGCAAACGCTGTCATTTTCATATTTCAATCAAAACAGCGTCGGCTATATTCATGCAAGATTAATGAGCGACACGGAGAAAATCGGTACGCTCGTTTCATGGACGCTTATCAACGGAATATGGTACATGGCATATCTTGTAGGCTCGGCTGTCATCATGCTGATGATGAACGTGAAATTAGCACTGATGGTTTTGACCATTCTTCCTATATTGATGATAATAATCGGATTTTTTCAAAAGAAATTGATTATAGCTAACCGTGAGGTCAGAGAAATCAATTCAAGAATAACAGGAAATTTCAACGAAGGAATTGTCGGCGCAAAAACAATAAAATCACTTGCGATTGAAGACAAAATCTCCTCAAATTTTGTCGAAGAAACAGAAAAAATGAAATCGAAATCAATCCATATTTCGAGACTCAGAGGTGCGTTCGGAGCGGCAATGAATTTTGCTTCTTCCATTGCGCTGGCTGTTGTTCTTTATAAAGGCGGATATCTGGCTGCCAATGAGGTTGGAATGTTTGCGGCATTCATGTCATATGCACAGGGCATGATGGAGCCTGTTCGCTGGATTGTCAACGTCATTTCCGAGCTGATTTCAATCAGAGTTAATATAGAAAGATTTACAAACTTGCTCGAAGAAAAATCAGATGTAATCGACACACCGCAGGTAATTGAAAAGTACGGCGATACGCTCAATCCGAAGAAAGAAAATTGGGAGCCGATAAATGGCGATATTGAATTCAGGGATGTAACGTTTAAATATCCTGACGGCGAGGTGAATGTGCTTGAGCATTTTTCACTTGATGTTCCGTTTGGAACTCATCTTGCGATTGTCGGTGAAACGGGCGCAGGCAAATCGACGCTTGTTAACCTTGCTTGCAGATTCTATGAGCCTACAAAGGGGCAGGTGCTTATTGACGGCAGAGATGCAAGGGAACGTTCGCAGCTTTGGCTTCATTCATCAATCGGCTATGTACTTCAAACGCCACATCTTTTCTCTGGAACGGTCAGGGAAAATCTCTTGATGGGGAATCCTGAAGCAACCGACGAGGAGATAAATCGTGCGTTGAAAATTGTTTCCGCCGATGAAATTGTTGCAAGGCTTGAAAACGGAATTGATACAGATGTCGGTGAGGGAGGAGATTTGCTCTCAACTGGTGAAAAGCAGTTGATATCCTTTGCCCGTGCAATTATAGCCGACCCGAAAATATTGATTCTTGACGAAGCGACTGCTTCGGTTGACACGATGACCGAAGCGAAAATTCAGAGTGCCATGGACGCAGTGACACAGGGCAGAACTTCAATAATGATTGCACATAGGCTTTCCACGGTTCGCAATGCCGATATAATTCTTGTTGTCAAGGACGGCGTGATTATCGAAAAAGGAACACATAGGGAGCTTATTAATAAGAGAGGATATTACTTCGAACTTTATACGAGACAGTATGAGGACGAAGCGACCGCAAAAATTTTGGCATAAAAAAGGTGGGTTATTGCATCAATTCGGCGACAACCCACTTTCTTTTTTTATTTTATTTTTCTTCCAAGGCTTCGCTGACGGGAACGGTAACCTTTCTGTCGTAGCAAGAAAAGATATCGTCAACAAATTTTTTCTCGGGCTTCTTTGTAATCAGACTGACAACAGGAACGATAACAAGTGAAGCGAGCATTGCAAATGCACCGCAGTTAACGGGGCTTTGAATGATTGCCGGGAAGTGAGAACCGAAGAACATGTTGGCAATCATAATACCCGAACCCCAGATAAAGCTGACTGCACATGCGGCCTTTGTGACCTTCTTCCAATACAGGCTGTAGAGGAACGGCGCAAGGAACGAACCGGCAAGTGCGCCCCAAGAAAGGCCCATGAGCTGAGCGATGAAAGTAATTTTATTCTTGTACTGAATGACGGCGATAACTGCTGAGATAACAATGAAAACAAGAATAAATGCACGGATTATAATAAGTGTTTTTTTCTCGTCCTTTTTCTTTGAGAGAGGAACAATGAAATCAAGCGTAAGCGTTGAGCTTGAAGTAAGAACAAGCGACGAGAGCGTTGACATTGAAGCGGAAAGAACGAGAATGAGCGTAACTCCGATAATGAGAGGAGAAAGATTTGAAAGCATTGTCGGAATGATTTCATCATAGCCCTTTGACGCAACGTCAACGTTAAAAATTCTTCCGAAGCCGCCGAGGAAGTAACAACCGCCGGCAACAATAATTGCAAATACTGTGGAAATAATCGTACCGGTGTGAATGGATTGCTCACTCTTGATTGAATAGAATTTCTGAACCATCTGCGGCAGTCCCCATGTGCCGAGTGATGTCAGCAGGATAACTCCGGCAAGACCCGCCGGGTCGGGACCGAAGAATGAAGCAAACACGCCGGGAACAGTTGAAGCTGTGGGATCGCTGACCTCTGCGAGGGCGGCAAGTGAACCGCTGAATCCGCCGTGAATTTTGAGAACGGAATAAATAATTGCCACTATTCCGACGAGCATAACAATACCCTGAATGAAATCGTTGATTGCCGTTGCCATATATCCGCCGGCAATAACATAAATTGCCGTCAGAAGCGCCATAACAACAATGCAGACGGTGTAATCTACATTGAACGCCATCTCAAACAAACGTGAAAGTCCGTTGTAAAGTGAAGCGGTGTACGGAATGAGGAAAACGAAGATTATCAGCGAGGTTGCGAGCTTGAGTGCATTGCTGTCAAAGCGAGAGCCGAAAAACTGCGGCATGGTTGCCGAGTTGAGATGCTGAGTCATAACTCTTGTTCGTCTGCCGAGAATTACCCAAGCGAGAAGCGAACCGATAAATGCGTTGCCAAGACCGATCCATGTTGAAGCAACGCCGAATTTCCATCCGAACTGTCCGGCATAGCCGACGAAAATAACCGCCGAGAAATACGATGTTCCGTAAGCGAAAGCGGTAAGCCATGGGCCGACGCTTCTGCCGCCGAGGACAAAGCCGTTGACGTCTGTTGCGCTCTTCCGGCAGTAGATACCGACGCCAATCATGACGGCGAAGAATGCGACAAGTAAGATGATTTTGATTGCCATAAAATACCCTCCTTAAAAAATAAACGGCCTTGACCGCAACTGATCAAGACCGTCTGTTTTTCAAACGAATTTATCGCTTTGAAAGGCTGAACAGACAGTCGCAAATATAGTAATAATAGTAAGGACTATGCTTCATAACTGCCTCTCCTTTCAAGTGATGAACCTATTATATACTACAAAATTCGACTTGTCAACACTTTAAAGCGTTAAATTGCAAAAATATTTTATTTTTCTATTATTTTTTGCATTGCAATCAGCAAAATATATACCGAAACCGCCATTCGCCGTTTGCAAAGAGTAAAAAACAGCTTCCAATGAATGGGAAGGTATCTCATATCGAGGTTTTTATAAGCGTTTTTATATCTTGGTGTTGAAAGAAATTTTTTAATATTCTTAATTCTCGCCACGTGACCGTTTGGATTCAGCATTTCGGTCAAGCCGAGACCTATCATACTGAAGCAGATACGGTTATTCAGAGCAACAGAGAATTCGTCAGGCAGCTTGGTTCTTTTTAAATAGTTTTCCATTCGGTCATAAAGACCATTCCACTGAGAAAAAAGTTTTGACTTGTAGCTTCTCGTCAGTGAAATATCATTGTCTTTGCGATAATGATTGAACGGTTGATTGATGAAGGCTGCTCGATGAACATAACCGAAGTATTCAAGGTTAAAAAGAGCATCCTCTGTGCCAATCAGCTTTGTATCAACAAATTCAAGTCCGTTTTCCTTGATAATATCGGATTTGTAAAGTTTGCCCCATGCCGTAACAAGCGAATCGGCATTGCTTGGGTCGGCGGTTTCTTCGCCATAAAGCCCGGCCATTCGTCTGTGAAGCTTATGACAGCCGTTTTCATCAAACACTTTGTCCGAATCCAAATTAAATAGTTTTTTTTCAGTCGACTTATTGGGGAATTCACGAATATAGCTCCACATAACAACGTCGGAGCTGTTTTCTTTGGCCTTGTTTACTGCCGTTTCGATCGTTTCGGGGTCAATCCAATCGTCGCCGTCGAGAAAAACTATGTACTTGCCGGTTGCGGCATTGACTCCTGTGTTTCTTGCTCCCGAAAGGCCTTGATTTTTTTGAGAAATCAGCCTGATTCGTCCGTCTTTTTCGGCATAAGACAAAATAACGGCGGCACTCCTATCGGGGGTACCGTCGTCAATGCATATTATTTCAAGGTCGGCATAGGTCTGACCGATGACGCTTTCAAGGCATTTCGGCAGATATTTTTCTACGTTGTAAACGGGAATTATTATGCTGACTTTTTCCATGATTTAAGATTCCTTTTTCTTGAAAATAAGGAGTTTACTGAAGAAATAGTTAAGGATAACAACGAGCACGCTGGCGATGATTTTTGCAAGCATTCCCTTTGTTCCGAAAAGCTCCTGATCCATTCCAAGCTTCATGAGAAGCGGTACGCCGAACCATTCTATACAGCCGGTTGCGAGTCTTGCGGCGATAAACGAGCCAAGCTCTTTGAGAACAATATCGCCTTTCCAGCTCTTGCTGTCGAAAACCCACAGCTTGTTGGTAACAAAGGCGAAGAGAACCGCCGCAATCCATGAAAGAACATTTGCTATTGAAGCCTGAAGAATGTCGTTGTTCTCAACAAACTTTCCGACAATTCTGTCAAACAGGGCATAGCTTGCCCACGAAACAACGGTTGTCAGCACGCCGAAGACAAGATACATGAAAACCTCACGGTTAAGCACCTTGCGGCAGATGTTATTTATTTTCTCATTCTTAATATGCTTTGCGATAAAATTATTGATGCTGTCAAAAAATTTATCCATATTTACACCTTTATTTCCACATTCATTCCAAGAATATCTTTATATTTTTCGGTTATCGGCTTAATGTAATTCTCAACAAATTCCTCGGTCTGCTGGGGTGCTCTGCCGACGTAAAGCTCGGGTTTCATAATAGCCTTGAGCTGTTCGAGTGTAACACCGAAAGCAGGATCGTTCGCAATTCTTTCAAGCAAATCGTTTTCTCCGCCGTCCTCTTTAACGACCTTACCGGCCGCCATTGAATGAACACGGATTTTTTCGTGAAGCTCCTGACGGTCGCCGCCACGCTTAACAGCTTCCATCATAATGTTCTCCGTTGCCATGAACGGAAGCTCCGCCATGAGATGCTTTTCAATCATCTTGGGATAAACAACAAGGCCGTCGGTTACGTTGATATAAATTTCAAGAATTGCATCGGTTGCGAGGAAAGCCTCGGCAACGCTGATTCTCTTGTTTGCAGAATCGTCGAGTGTGCGCTCAAACCACTGAGTTGCCGCTGTAATTGTCGGGTTCATGACATCGGCCATAACGTAACGGGCGAGCGAAGAGATTCTTTCGCTTCTCATCGGGTTGCGCTTGTAGGCCATCGCCGAAGAGCCTATTTGATTTTTTTCAAACGGTTCTTCAACCTCCTTAAGATGCTGAAGGAGACGAAGATCATTTGTGAATTTGGCCGCAGACTGGGCGATATTTGAAAGAGTGAAAAGCACCTGCGTGTCCACTTTTCTTGAATAAGTTTGTCCGGAAACGGGATAAAATTCCTTAAAGCCCATTTTATCGGTGATCTTTCTGTCAAGAGCTTTGACCTTGTCCGTGTCACCTTCAAAAAGATCCATGAAGCTGGCCTGAGTTCCTGTTGTGCCCTTTGAACCGAGCAGCTTCATCTGAGAAATCTGGAATTCAAGCTGTTCGTAATCGAGCAGGAGATCGTTCAGCCAAAGAGAAGCTCTTTTTCCGAGAGTCGTCGGCTGAGCCGGCTGAAAATGAGTAAAGCCAAGACACGGAAGATCTTTATATTCCAGTGCGAATTTTGAGAGCTTGTCCATAAGATTAACGAGCTTTTTACGGATAAGCTTCATTGCTTCGGTCATAGTAATAATATCGGTATTGTCGCCAACATAGCAGGAGGTTGCTCCGAGATGGATAATTCCCTTTGCTTTCGGGCACTGAACACCGTAAGCATAAACATGGGACATAACGTCATGACGTACAAGCTTTTCTCTCTCTGTCGCAACATCATAGTTGATGTCCTCGGCATGAGCTTTCAGCTCGTCAACCTGCTCCTGAGTTATGTTCAGACCAAGCTCCATTTCGCTCTCTGCGAGCGCAATCCACAGCCTGCGCCATGTTTTAAACTTGAAATCGGGTGAAAAGAGATATTGCATCTCCTTGCTTGCGTAGCGTGAATTAAGTGGGGTTTCATAAGTATCTTTCATAGTCAAAATCCTCAATTCAAAAGTATAAAATGATTATAATACCTTTAAGGCAATGTGTCAATGCCTCTTGACATAAGTTGTGAAAAGGGGCTATAATGTGCGAAAAGGAAGTGTTAATATGTCTGAAAGAAGTGAAAAGGCCGTTGAGCTTTTTAAGAGCGGCTATAACTGCTCGCAGGCGGTTTTTGCCGCATATGCCGATTTGTTCGGCTTCGATGAGGATACCGCACTCAAGGTTTCGGCAGGCCTCGGCGGTGGTGTAGGCCGTTCCCGTGAGGTTTGCGGAACAGTTTCGGCCGCAGCAATGCTTATCGGTATGAAGTACGGCGCAACGGACGGTGATGACTCGGAGGGCAAAAAGCTTTGCTACTACAAGGTTCAAGAGTTTATTGCCGAGTTCAAAAAGGTTAATCCCTCAATCGTTTGCCGTGAGCTTCTCGGACTTTCAAAGGGCGAAAATTCTCAGCCGAAGCCCGATGAGCGTAACGAACACTATTATAAAAAACGCCCCTGCGTTCAGCTCGTTGAAGACAGCGCATTGGCTTTGGAAAAGATATTATTTTAAGGAGATGTTTTAAATGGGATGCAGCGGAGATTGCTCAAGCTGTTCTTCAGCTTGCGGTGAAAAGAAGGATCTTCACGTTCCTTGCAACGAATACAGCAACGTAAAAAAGGTTATCGGAGTTGTCAGCGGTAAGGGCGGCGTAGGAAAGTCGCTTGTAACCTCAATGCTTACAACGGCAATGCAGGTCAAGGGCAATGCCTGCGGAATTCTTGATGCGGACATAACAGGTCCGTCGATTCCCAAGGCTTTCGGCCTTAAAGGCCCTGCAATGCAGAATGAAATGGGACTTCTTCCGGCAAAGACAAAGACAGGAATCGAGGTTATGTCGATCAACCTGCTTCTTGATAAAGAGGATCAGCCGGTTGTTTGGAGAGGCCCGGTTATCTCGGGCGTTATACAGCAGTTCTGGAGCGAGGTTTTCTGGGGCGATGTTGATTATATGTTTGTAGATATGCCTCCGGGAACAGGCGATGTTGCGCTGACGGTGTTCCAGTCGCTTCCCGTTGACGGAATTGTTATCGTCACAACGCCGCAGGATCTTGTTACAATGATTGTCAAGAAAGCAGTCAATATGGCTAACATGATGAATATTCCGATTCTCGGAATCGTTGAGAATATGAGCTACCTCGAGTGCCCCGACTGCGGAAAGAAGATTTCCGTTTTCGGCGAGAGCAAGCTTGATGAGGTTGCCAAGGAGCTTAATATCCCTGTACTTGCAAAGCTTCCGATTAAGAGCGAAATTGCTTCCCTTGTCGATAAAGGTGCAGTTGAGCTTGCCGAAATCAAAGAGCTTTATGATGCAGCGGATAAAATTAAGGAAATGCTTAAATAAAAAACCAGGTTGTCATTTCAAGTAAAAACCAAATGACAACCTGTTTTTTATTGTTTTTTCTCCTTAACATAAATCGCAATGGCGGTCATATCGTCACGCTGTTTTCCGAGCTTGCGTTCGCATGCCGAGTTGACAATGAATTCAGCCAGCTCACGAGGTGAATGTTTTGTATCCCAAAGCTTCATTTCCTGCTGAATCCAACCGTTGCAGTCGCCGAGCACCCCGTCGGAAATCATCAGGATAATATCGCCGTCCTCGGGTTTGGCCGTTGCTTTGGAAAATTCAATTTCACGCAGAATTCCTATCGGCAGTGATGCCTGTTCAAGAGATGCAACGCTGTCCTTGTGGCGAATAAATGTTGCCGCCGCCCCGGCCTTCATGAAGTCCGTTCTGCCTGTGTAAAGGTCAATGCAAACAACGTCGAGCGTGGCAAGCGATTCGTCAGAGCTTTTTACAAGCAGAGCCGAGTTTGCAATCGGCAGGGCACAGTCAAAGCTGAGCCCGGATTTGATAAGCTTTGAAAAAAGCTCAGCCGCCATAGCGGAATCGACCGCCGCACGGCTGCCTGTTCCCATGCCGTCACTGAGAACGGTTATGTGCCTCCCATTTTCGTCCCGAAAGCTCCTGTAATAATCGCCGCAAACCTTTATATCATCGGCGGAGCGGCTGAAAGCTCCGACTTCAACGTCGTAAATCATTTCCTGTCTGAACTTCATTAGGCAATCATCGTCGTCGGCATCAATGTCGGGAATATCAAGTGCTGTTCCCGTTGCCATGGAGAGAGCTTCGGTAAATTGTGTTATGTTGAAATTATCTCTCGGAGTCGAGACCTTGAGATTGACGCTCATTCTTCCGAATTTGTCAAGGTAGCTTTCGCAGCTAATAACGTTGAGACCTGATTCTTTGGCTTCTTCACCGCATATGTCGGAAATTTCCGTATTAAGATTCAAATCCTCGTCAAATTCGCAGGCGATATCACGCAGAATATCCGCCATGCTTTTAAACTGGTCGGACATAAGTCCTTGCATTTGATCAACCTTGCCCTGCACACCGAGCGACGCAACGTAGCTCATGTAGCGCATGGAAATTTTTTCTTTCATCTCGTCGAAGCAATAGCACGCTTCGGAAAAATTCTTCGGGAAGTGCATTTCACCGAGTGTTGCATGGTCGGTCAAGGCTCTTGAAATTTTGTCGATTGTTTCTTCGGTCGGACGTCGCACCTCATCACGGCAGCTGTTCTTTAAATCGCAGTTATCACAGACCTTGTTCCATGCCGATTTTACGGCGAGACGCAGCTCTTTTTCGTGTTGAGGGGCAAGGGTGCGCTGAACGGTGTCAACGCAGTCCGAAAGCTCAGTTATCGCTTCCGATGCCTCGGTGAGACGGCGAGTCAAAACTCGGCTGTTGTCGCTTTTTATATAAACCGGAGTAGGAAGATTGACCTTTTCGCTGAGTAATGAAAAAAATCTGTCCGGCAAAAGCAGGAATACCGCTGCTGCGACAATCGCTTCGGCAATGGCGAGATATGCTTTGAGCGTCGAATCGATTAAAGCACAAACGGCGACACAGCCGATAAAGCCGACAGCGGAAAAATATTTGTTTCTGCGTGAAAGCTCACCGCATAAAAGACCGGACAGTGCATAGCCTGCACCGAGAAATGAAACCTGACCGCTGAGTCCAACGCAGATTCCGACACATACACCTGCAAGAGTTCCTCCGTTTCCGCTTTTAAGTCTGCCGAGTAAAAGTATAATAAAAGAAAAAATTACGCCGACAAATGAGAAATTAAGCACAGTATATTTATAAAAAGGCATCAGTAGTATTCCGACAGACAAAAGCGTAATCATGAATTCTTTTGTTGTGAAGCGTGCAAAATCCTTTTCGCCGAACATGAGTAAATTTCCTTGAATAAAGATGTACGTGCCGACGCAGCATAGCAGGGATTCGTATATAATTGTAATAAATGTTTCAAGATCGAATCCCGTTGCAAACATAATCGCACCGCTGATAATGAGCATGCTCAAAAAAGAATTTATGTACGGTGTGATTTTCATCAGCTCCGAGCCGAAATAGCGAGCGCAGACTTCGTTTATCATGCAGCTGAAAAGTGCAACGGCAAGATATTTTACCGTGTCGGTCGCATCAAAAAAGACAAACGAACCGATTGCCGTTCCGGCTGTTGCCGCAGCACACTGCATTCCCGAAAGCGAAGCAATGAGCGACACGGAAAAAGGTGAGATAGTTCCCGTAACGAATGGATTCATAAGCAAAAATCCGAATATAAATGACAGCATAGTTTTCATGACGGGCTTGAAGTGAAGCTTTGGCTGTTTTTCGTCTGTTTTTACGGTAATAAAATTCTTTACTCTTGTTTTCAACATGATTTTTCTCCCCGATATTCAATGGTTATTTATATTTTATAACCCATGGGAGGAAAAACAGGTCGAAAGAAAAACGAGCAATAAAGGAACATTTGAAGAACTTTGAAAATAAACGGCGTTTTGTCTTGTTTTTTGTCCCCGATATATGATAGAATATATAAATAATAGATTTATGATTTTTTAGAATAGAGGAATTTTATGGATAACGAAAAGCGCACCGAACGTGACGACCTTATAATAGGAAGAAATGCCGTTTCAGAGGCTCTCAAAAGCGGCAGAGCGATTGACACCTTGCTTGTCGCAAAGGGAGAGCGTAACGGCTCAATAGGCCAGATACTTGCAAAGTGCCGTGACCTCGGAATCGTCATCAAAGAGGTTGACAGGAAAAAGCTTGATATGATGTGCAATTCGTCGACGCATCAGGGTGTAGCAGCCTATGCAGCCTCTCATGAATATGCAAGCATGGATGATGTTTTTGCCCTTGCCGAGGAGAGAGGCGAAAAGCCTTTTATTATAATATGTGATGAGCTTGAAGATCCGCACAATCTCGGCGCAATTCTCAGAACCGCCGAAGCAACGGGAGTTCATGGAGTTATCATTCCGAAAAGGCGAAATGCTTCCTTGAGCTATGTTGTCGGAAAGGCGTCGGCCGGCGCAGTCGAGTATGTTCCCGTTGTCAGAGTTGCGAACCTTGCTCAGACAATGGAGGAGCTTAAAGAAAAGGGTATTTGGTTTTACGGAGCGGATATGGACGGCGAGAACTGGTGCAGCGTTGATTACGACGGCGGAGTAGGACTTGTTATCGGCTCGGGGGGAAAAGGAATCAGCCGCCTTGTTAAAGAGAAATGTGATTTCATCGTGTCAATGCCGATGAAAGGAAAAATAAATTCACTTAATGCTTCCGTTGCGGCCGGCGTGATTATGTACGAGGTCGCAAGGCAGAGGGCGGGAATCAAAGCTAAGGGGTGAGAACCTTGTCAGATTTAACAAATGAACAGCTTATGGAGCTTATTGAAGAAATCAAAAAGAAGAACGGCGGCGAAACCGATGCGAAGAATTGGTCGCACGAGGACATTGAACGCTTGCTTGAATTGACGAACAGAGGCCGACAGCTTGAAGCACTTGACCGTGAGGTTGAGGCTGACCCGGAAGAGCAGACGGCAGAAGAAACAGAAGCTGTCGCCGAGGAAGAAAAACTCGAAATTCCCGAGCCGGCTGCCGAATCAAAGTTTAAGTTTGTTGAGGAACCGTCGGAACAAAGCGTTGAAGACGAGCTTGATGACGATGAATTCGAAGCGGAGAGTTTGGAAAACGCAGTGAAATTTTTGTCAGGTGAAAAGTCGAATGACAACGAAAATGTGAAGGCTTTTGACATTGCCGAGGAGCATGAAAGCACGGACGGCGACGACAGGCTTAAATCAATAATGAATGATGTTGCTCCGGCTAAGAAGGAGAAAAGTTTTGGCTCTGCGAAAAAAGGCTTTTCTTCTCTCGCTCAAAAAATAAAAAATTCCGGCGGAAAATTCTTTGCATCTTTAAAAAATAAACCGGAGAAAAAAGATGAAGAATCATACGACGAAGATTTCGATGAAGAGCTTGAGGAGTCCGGGGAGGAAGAAATTGAAAGCATTTCTTATTCCGACGATGAGAAAACAAAGCAGATTCCCGATCTTGAAGCCACGAAAGAGATTTGCATTGAAAAGCCGGGTATCGTTATAAAAAAAGGCGAAGCACAGGAGGATCTTGAGGGTGCACCGATAATTATGTCGGCGGACGATGCTCTTGAGGACGAAAAGCTTGCCGACGGAGATCCGGTTACAGCCACTGATTTTCAGAATAAAATTCGAGATGCCGAACTTGGCGGGCAAATGGTTTTCACCGGAATGGAAACAGATGACGAAGCTCCCGACTTGATTGATGAGAGTGAGGCAGAGAAAGAACTTTTTGAGAAAAGAAAGGAAAAGATAAGTAACTTTTCTTTGCTTGACAAGGATGAAAACGGCGACCTGTACGGTCTTGACCCCGAGAGCAGCAAGATAGGCGAATTGTTCGCAACGAATGAGGAGAGGCCGAGAAGAAAAGAGTCGGAAAGTTTTGTCGGAATTGAGTATTCTCAAACAAAGGACTCACGCCGTGTAATAAGATATCTCAACACGCAGAAGAAAAAATCTTTGAATAAAATTGTCGGTCTCGGAGTTATTCTCGGATTGACCGTTCTTATCAGCATATTTTCCGCTTCGGCAACGACGATTGCCGGAGACAGAATCCTTACGATTTTTTCAAATTTTATTTTGCTGTGTGTCGGTCTTGTTGTCGCTAATCAATCCATAGTCGGCAGCTTTGAAATGCTCAAGCGAAAGAAGATAAACATCAATACGATGATTTCAATTTCGGCGATAATTTGTTTCTTCCAAAATTTATTGATGTTGATTTTCTATTTTGCCGACAGCAATACGGTAAGCGTTTTTTCGGGTGCGGGAATCGTACTTTTGCTTATCGGTGAAATAAATAATTATGTTGTCCATTCCAGAACCGTCGACGCAATGGAAATGTGCACGGGCGATAACAAGGACAAGCTTTACAGCATTGAAGGTATTACCGATGACAAAGATGCGGTCGAGCTTGCCAAGAATGTAAAGAACACAAGTCCGAGGATAAGATTTTCTTGTAAAACAAAATTTCCGGCACATCTTATCGAGCTTTGCATGAGCGAAACCTCTGCCGATAAAATGACAAGAATCTTGCTTCCTCTTACGGCACTTTTTGCGCTGATAAATTTGGCTGTTGCGTGGGCAGTCAAAAGAGATTTTGCAACAGGCTTTGCTGCGTTTTCAATAACGTTTGCAATGTGCGTTCCGGCATATGCTCCGCTGCTTTATGAGTTGCCGCTCAGCAGAGCCAATCGAAAGTTTAACAAAGAGGGCGGAATGATTTCATGTCAGGAAGCCGTTAATGAGCTTTGTCGCACGAATGTTGTCATCATTGACAGCAAGGATCTTTTTGACCAAAAGGCATGCACAATGCACGGCTTCAAGGATTTTAAAAATGTACGCCTTGATGATGCAATGCTCTATGCCGCCGCAATGGTAATTCGTTCCGGCGGACCACTCACCGGTGTGTTTGACCAAGTGGTTGTCAATCGCCGTGATCTTCTCCCGGCCGTTAAGAGTTTCAGCTATGAGGAAAAGCAGGGAATTTCCGGCTGGATATTCGGCCAAAAGGTTGTTCTCGGAAATCGCCTGATGATGGTTAACCATAATATAGAAATTCCAGAAACCGTTGATGAGGATAAATACCTTATCGCAGGTCATGAGGTTATGTATCTCGGCATAGCTCATAAGCTTGCTGCGATGATAGTTGTCGACTACGCACCGAACGAGCAGATTCGTCCGTATCTCCAAAAGCTGCGAGACAGCGGCGTAAGCATTCTTGTTCGCAACTGCGACCCGAATGTAAATGAAGCAATGATTTCAAGCTGCTTTGATATGAGATTGAACAATATTAAAATTCTTAACTCGTCCTCAGGTCGAATCTTCAAAAAATATAAATCAAGACCGAAGCTTTCCGCAAGAGCCGTTGCAATTCACGACGGCACACCGTATACATTCATGAAAAGTCTTTGCCTTGCTTCAACTCTTAGGCAGATGTTTAAGGTTTCCGGCCTTTTGACTATACTCGGTATATTGATGGGCTTTGTTGTGGTGCTGATACTTTCGGCAATGAATGTCATATGCGATTTGCCGCAGATTTTTGTCCTGCTGATGCAGATTCTTGTAACCTGCGGATTCATCGGGATTGTCAATGTTGTAAGCATTGGTAATTCATCAAAATAATTTTAGAAAGATCTTGCAGTCGCAAGGTCTTTTTTCTTGCAACAAGGATATATAAAGGTGTATAATTTATATGTAAAAAGAAAGGAGTTTTTTTGATGATAAAATTCGGAGTTGTAGGTTCCGGCTGGATTGCCGAGGAGTTTGTAAAAGGGGCTAAGCTTGTTGACGGTTTTGTCTTTTCCGCAATGTATTCACGTACATACGAAAAAGGAAAAGCTTTTGCAGAAAAATTCGGTGATGTTCCCGTTTATACCGATATAAATGATTTTGCAAAAAGTGATATTGATGCTGTGTATATTGCAAGTCCAAATTCGCTTCACTATTCTCAAAGCAAACTCATGCTTGAAAACGGAAAGCATGTGCTGTGCGAAAAGCCGATAACAATAACGCCGGAGGAATTCATCGAATTGAGTTCTCTTGCAGAGAGTAAAAACCTTGTTTATACCGAAGCGATAATGATGCTGCATCTTTCGAAAAGAAAAGCTGAAAGCTCTTGGAAATGTTTCAACCGCTCACTTTGATTTTTCTCAGCTTTCTTCAAAATATCCTGCATTGATCAGAGGAGAAAATCCGAACATTTTTAACCCGGCAATGAAAACAGGCTGCCTTCGTGATCTCGGAATTTATTGTTTTTATCCCGCAATAGATTTTTTCGGCATACCTGAAAAAATAATTTCGTCGGCAGGCTTTCTTTCAACGGGAGCAGACGGCTACGGCACAGCAATTCTTGATTACGCCGATAAACAGATTACGCTGACGTATTCAAAAATCGGACAGGATTTTTCCGGCTCGCAAATAATCGGAGATAAAGGGACAATGACATTCGGTTCAATATCAAAACTGACCGATGTCGAAATTTATTACAATGACGGCTCGAAAGAAAAGCTTGTCGGCGAAATCGAAAAGCATATTTTAATGAGCGAGGAGGCTAAAGATTTTTGCGAGTATATTTCTACGAAGGACAATAACCTTTCAGAGGTTAATTCAAAAGTATTGTCGGTTGTGGAACTGATGAATACAGTTATAAAACAGTGCAATATAATTTAAAACGAGATGAGCCTTTTTATTTGACAAAAGAGAGTTTAACAGACGGTTAATAAATGAATAGATAATTTAATATTTTTTTGCTCTTTTTGATAAAAAAATTATTGACTAATCGTTCGAAATATGGTAAAGTAATAAATATGTAATAGTGCGTCAATAGGACAAGTGCCCCCTTTTGTATGAAAATACAAAATGTAGTATTTTGTCGTTTACTGACCACAAGGCAAAAAGTTTTAGCGGATTTTACATTGATGGAGAGTGTCGCATATGGCTGAAAACAAAAAGAAAACCGGATCCGGCAGAGCGCTCAGAACCCTTGAGCTCAGATACAGACCGGTCTTTGACATTCACTTGAATATGGCGATAGATTATGAAATCTCAATGCTTATCAATGATAAGGTTATGGGAGTCATGCTACCGAAGCTTTTTGTCCCGATAGCCGAAAAGACCAATCAAATCGTCCAGCTTAATCTTTGGGAGGTTGAAGAGGCTTGCGAGGCTATTAAACGCTGTGAGGAACGTGAAGCCGATTTGAACTCGATAATCGTTCAAATTTCGGTTAAGAGCTTCTCAAAGAAAAATTTTGTTTCTCAGGTTAAAAAAATTCTTGATAAGCACGGAATCGCACCGGACAGATTTTGTTTTGATATAAACGAAAGCATTCTTGAAGCAGTTAAGGATCAGGTCATGGAAAACATCATGGCATTCAGAGAAATGGGACTTAAGGTTTCCATTAATGATTTTGGTCTTGAATATACTTCGCTCACACACCTTGCTCATTATGATGTTGATTACATCGGGCTTCACAAGAGCTTGCTCGACGGAATAATGACAAGCGAAAAGGTACAGAACACCGTGCAGGGAATCATTGATTTCTGCAAAAAGATAGATGCGCAGGTCAGGGTCGACGGAATAGAATCCAAGGAAATGTTTGATCTTCTCAACAAAATGGGAGCGGATCAATTTACCGGATCATATTTCGGCGAGGCGATGAAAGAAAAACAAATCAACTAAGGAGTGATCGGCTTTGGCTAAGAAAGATAAGAAAAATCAGCTTCCCGGCGACGGCAATGTTCCTGAGCAGGATCGTATGAGCCGATACGGAGTCAGAAGAGAATCCAAAAAGGTTAAGAAAAGAGAAGCCGTTATCAGAATTCTCCTTATAATTCTTGTTCTTCTTTTGATTTTCCTTTCCGTTATGTTTGGATGCTCCTCATACATAAACGAGAGAAGAGAATATGACGAAATTATAAAGAACGCTATGCTCGATGAGGTTCAGGACATTAAGAGCTTTGATGATTTGAAAAAAGTCGTCGAAAAAATGGATAAGGAAACTCAGGCGGTCAGCACGGCAATCAACACGCTTGAGCTTACTCCGGGCCAGGTAAGCTTCATCAAGGCTAAGCTTACGCAGATTAGAGATGATATTAATAAGATTCTTGAAGCCGATCTTGGGGATATCGGCGGCGCAACCACTACGGCAAAGGAAGTTACCAGTATCCGTGAGGTAACAAGCGTAAGGGTTCAGACCCTTCAAAGGATTCAGGAAATCACGAGAGTTATTGAACAGCGTGTAGAAAGAATCGAAACTGTTATCAATACCATTGAAAGAGAAGTTACCAGCGTAAGACCTGTTGATATTACAAGATACAGCGATGTCACACGTTACAGTGATCTTACAAGATACAGCGATATTACTCGTTATAGCGACGTTACTCGTTACAGTGATGTTACAAGAGACATTACAAGATACACAGAGGTTCCGTCATATGTAACAAGATATAACGATGTAACCCGTTATAATGATGTTACAAGATACAACGATATCACCCGCTACAGCGATGTAACAAGATACAGCGACGTTACGAGCATTAGGTATAATGACGTAACGAGATATAATGATGTAACACGTTATAATGACATAACAAGATATAGCGATGTTACCCGTTACAGCGATGTAACAAGATACAGCGACGTTACCCGTTACAGTGAGGTTCCGAGCATAAGCGTAACTTATACGGAGGTTACAAGCTATAATTACATTGATGTATCGAGATTTAATGATGTAACAAGATACAGCGATGTTATCCGTTACAGTGACGTCACAAGATACAGCGATATTACTCGCTACAGTGAAGTTCCGAGCTACTCGGTTGTAACCAGCGTCAGCGAGGTTACAAGTATCCGTGAGGTCGAGGAAATCAAAGAGGTCATTAAAGAGGTTATCAAGGAAGTTGAGGTTATCAAGGAAATCATCAAGGAGATTGAGGTAACTACAATTGTCCCGGTAACCAGCATCAGTGAAGTAACAAGCATTCGTGAAATCATTGAGAACAAGACTAACGTAACCGATACAGGTGATTTTACTGCGATGATCAATAAATCGGAGCAGACAAGAGGACTTTTGCTTTCAGAGTCGAAAGACTTTACCGATATGACTGCCGTTCTGAGCGGCGCAAGCGTTAATGATATGGGCGATTGCACATATACATGGCTTCCGTCGGCCACAGAGCTTGACAGCATTGACGGTTCTCATAACCGTTCAAACGGCAAGGAATTCTTTGCATATACATTCTATGTTAAGAATGTCGGAGACGTTGACGTCAACTATACGGCAAATCTTCAGATTGAGTCAGTCAAGCTTGATGCCGATGAGGCAGTCAGAGTAATGGTAATCAGAGACGGAGGTACCCCCACAATTTATGCAAAGCCGAAGAGGGGAACGACCGACGAATTTGATATAAATGACAAATATGATAAGGACGACAAGTTGTTCATTAATGACTCAACAGTCATGCAGGACAAGGACGTTCTTACAAAGGCCGGCAGCTACCATAAATATACGGTAGTAATGTGGCTTGAGGGCTGGGATCCTGATTGTGTCAATGACATTTTGGGCGGCAGCATTAAGCTTTCAATGAAGTTTGATTACGATTTCGTATAAACTTGGTGACGGGAAGTTTATTCCTATTCAAGTCAGCTTTATTGAAAATAATGTTCCACTAAAACGTCAAAGGCAATTCGGATAAAATTGTGCGTTTGGCGGCGCGTTAACGGTCGCCAAAGCATGAAATCTTTATGGAGGTAAAGATAATGAAAAAGACATTCAAAAAGCGCGCATTCATTTCTGCCATCGCAATGCTTATCGTATCTGCTATCGTTCTTACGTCAGCTACATATGCATGGTTCTCAATGGCAAAAAGAGTTGAAGTCGAGTCCATGGAATTGAACGTCACATCACCTGAAGGTAT
>ERZ808246.1171-NODE-1171-length-19504-cov-3.607949_pt1 | contig 19504 bp, 19 predicted proteins | sample MGYA00521083_ERZ808246 | MGnify/ENA primary metagenome ERZ808246 (study PRJEB31516, sample SAMN03275577) | gut metagenome | biome: mammalia-associated habitat; material: feces | host: Papio cynocephalus | place: Kenya | collected 2012-07-07 ... | reverse complement strand
ACGGAGGTGTCTCATGGTTAGCGAACGCTTGACGGTTTCGCAAATAAACCGTTATCTGAAATTTTTGATTTCCGGCGATCCGAAGCTCAAAACGGTCTATGTGGTCGGTGAAATTACCGATTTTCGGCGCAACGCCCGTTCCGGGCATTGCTATTTTGCCCTCAAGGACAGCGAGTCTGTGATCCGCGCGGTCATGTTTGCGGGAACGGCGCAGTATTTGCGCTTTGAACCGGAAAACGGGATGAACGTGCTGGTTCGCGCCGCAGTGACGGTGTACGAACGGGACGGCAGTTATCAACTCAATGTCAACGATCTTGTGCCCTACGGTGTCGGTGCACAGGCGGTGGCAATCGAACAGCTCAAAAGAAAACTCCTTGCCGAGGGTATCTTCGATGAGGCGCATAAAAAGCCGTTGCCGAAGCTGCCGCAGACGATCGCGGTGATTACTTCCAAAAACGGCGCGGCATTGCAGGACATCCTGAATATTCTCGGACGTCGGATGCCGCAGGTGACGGTTCTGCTGTATGCGGTGTCCGTACAGGGCGAAAACTGTCCGACGGATGTGGCTGCCGCTTTGAAAGACATTTCTTTGCACCGCCGCGCCGATGAGGTGATTATTGCCCGCGGCGGAGGTTCGCAGGAGGATTTGAAATTTTTCAACGACGCGCGCATCGCTTATGCGGTGTATGATTGCCCGATTCCCGTGATTTCCGCGGTCGGACATGAAACCGACGTGACGATCTGTGATTTTGCGGCGGATCTGCGTGCACCTACCCCTTCCGCGGCGGCGGAACTGGCGGGAAGCGTTGCCGACGAGACGGCACAGCGTATGCGGCAATTGACGTCGCTTGCCCGCCGTGCATTGCAGCAAAAGTACACAGCGGCGCAGGAACGTTTGTTTCGGTATGCTTTGCCGAGTATACAGAGGGCTTTGGACGATCGGGTGCGCCTGTTGAGCCAAAGAGAAGATGTTGCATGTAACTATGCGCAAAGAATAATGGCGGAAAAATTCCGCGGCAGACAGCAGAAGCTGGAATCTCTTTGTGCGCGTGCCGAGGCGGTCAATCCCTTCTCGGTGCTTCGGCGCGGATATGCGGTGATCGGCGATGAACAGGGCAAAACTCTTCGCTCCGTGACGGAGTTTGTGCCCGGTCAGACTGTGAATGTTCGGCTGCAGGACGGAAAAATCAAATTGCAGGTTCCCGAAACGGAGGAATTGTGATGTCCGAAAAAAAGAAAACCGTGGAAGAAAAACTCAGCCGTCTGGAGGAGATTGTGGGATTGATGGAAAATCCCGAAACCTCTCTGGACGATGCCATTGAATTGTATAAAGAGGCGGCACTTCTGGCAAAGGAATGCCACCAAACGCTCCGTACCGCCGAACTGACGGTACAGGAGATTGCTTTTGACAGAAACGGAGAGTAAAACAATGGTCAAAGAACAACTGCACCGCTATAAAGGCTTGACGGATGAAAGCCTTTCCTCCTGTCTGAAAGAGCGGAATTATGATTATCATGAGGTTCTTGACGCTATGGCGTACAGCCTTTCGGCGGGAGGAAAACGCATCCGCGCCGCACTTACCATGGCGTTCGGCGCTCTTTGCGGCGAATCGGAGGAAGCCCTGCTTCCGCTTGCCTGTGCAGTGGAAATGGTGCATACTTATTCATTGATTCATGACGATCTGCCGTGTATGGATGACGACGATATGCGCCGCGGTCAGCCTTCCTGCCATATCAAATTCGGCGAAGCGACTGCTCTGCTGGCAGGAGATGCGCTTTTGACCATGGCGTTTGAACAGATTGCCGAATGTGATTTGAGCGCCGAAAAACGTGTGGAAGCGGTGAAAATTCTTTCCCGCGCGGCGGGCGCGCATGGGATGATCGGCGGACAGTGCTTGGATCTGAGCCACGAAGGAAAACCGATCGGACTTGATAAGCTGGATCGGATCAACAGCCTGAAAACCTCCGCGATGATGGAAGCCGCCTGCCTTTTGGGATGCCTTTCGGCAAAAACGGAAAAATGCCGTCAGGCGGCGTCTGTGTATGCGCAGAATGTCGGTCTGGCGTTTCAGATTGTGGACGACATTCTCGATGTGATCGGGGATGAAAAAACTTTGGGAAAGCCGATCGGAAGCGATGAACAGAACCGAAAGGATACCTATGTGTCACATCTCGGTGTAGACGGCTGCCGTGAAAAGGCAAAGGAACTGACACAGGCGGCGTGCGAGGCACTGACGGTCTTTGACGGGGATTCTTCGTTTTTGAAGGAATTGGCGGTTGATTTGTTGAGCAGAGTGAACTGAGGTGTTTGCTGTGAGATATAAGTATCTCGAAAAAGTGAATACACCGGGCGATCTGAAGAAATTGAACTTCGGACAGATGCAGGTACTGGCGGAGGAAATTCGGGATTTTCTCGTGGAATCCGTGTCTAAAACCGGCGGCCATCTGGCGTCCAATCTCGGCACCGTGGAGCTTACGCTTGCAATGCATAAGGTGTTTGATTGCCCGAAGGATCAGCTTGTGTGGGATGTCGGACATCAGGCATATACCCATAAAATCCTCACGGGACGGCGCGATCGATTTTCCACTTTGCGGCAGGAAAACGGACTGTCCGGCTTTCCGCGGGAAAGCGAGAGCGAGTATGACAGCTTTGTGACGGGTCATGCGGGGACTTCTTTGTCCGTCGCCTGCGGATTGGCAACTGCCAAGGAACTTCGGCACGACGACAGTTATGTGCTGGCGGTCATCGGTGACGGGGCGCTTACCTGCGGACAGGCATATGAAGCGCTGAACAATGCGGGAAGAAGAAAATCTAATCTGATTGTGATTGTCAATGATAACGGAATGTCGATTTCCCGGAATGTCGGTGCACTGGCAAAATATATGACCGCTATGCGCAATAAGCAGGGATATTTCGATCTGAAAGACGGGATTTCGCATTTTTTGGATGTACTTCCGTTGGTGGGACAACCAATCAAGAAAGTGCTTACCGATACCAAACAGCACATGAAGAATGCGATTTATAACAGTAATATTTTCGAAGCCTTCGGTTTTGTCTATCTCGGACCGACCGACGGTCACGACCTGCCGCAGCTTTGCCGCGTATTGCAGCGGGCAAAAAAACTGAAAAAACCGTGCGTGGTGCACGTCAATACCATCAAGGGCAAGGGGTATCCGTATGCGGAGAACGACCCTTGCGGTTATCATGGGGTACCTTCGTTCAATGTGCATGACGGAAAAAATCAGGAACACAACGACAGCTTCACCGACGCTTTTTCTCACGAATTGATGCGTCTGGCGGAGAAGGACGAGCGGATTTGCACCGTGACGGCGGCAATGTGTTCTTCGACGGGGCTGGAGCCGTTTTCCAAGAGCTTTCCGAACCGCTTTTTTGATGTCGGCATTGCCGAAGAACACGCAGTGACCTTTTCGTCGGCATTGGCAAAGAATGGCATGATTCCCGTGTGTGCGCTGTATTCTACGTTTTTGCAGCGCGGGTACGATCAGCTGCTGCACGATGTCTGTATTGAGAACCGCCATGTGGTGTTCGCTGTGGATCGTGCCGGTGTGGTCGGAGAAGACGGGGTGACGCATCAGGGAATTTTTGACGCGGCTTTTTTAAGTCAGATGCCGCATATGACGGTGTATTCGCCGTATACGTATGAAGAATTGAGGTCCTGCCTCTATCGGGCAATTTATGAAACCGAAGGTCCGGTGGCGGTGAGATATCCGCGCGGTGCGCAAACGGTTACGGAATCATCTGCACAAACTTCGTGGGTGTATTTGCGCCGTCCTTCCGATACCTTGCTTGTTACCTACGGCAGACTTTCCGGCGAGGCGGATGCCGCCGCCGAGAAATTGCAATGTTCTGTGATGAAACCGGTCTGCATACAACCGCTTGACCCTGAGTGTATCCGCGAAGCGGCAACTTATTCCTATGTTTTCTTTGCGGAAGAAGGAATTCGGCGCGGGGGAATCGGGGAAGAATTTTTTGCACAGCTGAATAATTACGGCTTCAAGGGAATTTTCCGTTTGCGCGGAGTGGAGGATTTTGTGGAACATGCCACAGTGTCGCAAAGTCTGAAAAAACTCGGACTGGATCGGGAATCTCTGATACAATGGATACTGGAGGAAAAAAAGTGAGAGAGGAAGAACGCCTGGATGTCGCGGTAGTGGCACGCGGGATTGCGGAGTCCAGAACAAAAGCGCAGACTTTGATTCGGGCGGGAAGCATTGCGGTGAATAAAACCGTGCAGACCAAAGCGGGTTTTTCTGTCCGACCGGAGGACGAAGTGTGCCTGATCGGAGAAAAAATGCCGTATGTGAGCCGCGGAGGGCTGAAGCTGGAAGCGGCACTGCGGGCGTTTTCTCCGGATGTGAACGGCAAATGCTGCCTGGATGTCGGGGCTTCCACCGGGGGTTTCACCGATTGTTTGCTGCAAAACGGTGCAAAATGTGTCTGTGCGATGGATGTCGGGCACAGTCAACTGCATCTGACGCTGCGCGAGGATCCTCGGGTGCAGTCTTTGGAAGGAAGAAATATTCGGGATTTCACACCGGAGGAAATTGGGTATCTGCCCGACTTTGTGTGCTGTGACGTTTCGTTCATTTCGCTGACCGCAGTGCTTCCTGCCATCAGCCGCTGTATGCCGCAGGGCGGGGAATGTGTTCTTCTGATCAAACCGCAGTTTGAAGCGGGGAAAAAGAATGTCGGGAAAAACGGCATTGTGCGCGACCGAAAGGTGCATACCGAGGTGATTACCCATGTGCTTGAGGCGTGCCGGTCGGTCGGAATCGCTCCGCTGGGGCTGTGCCGCTCACCGATTACGGGCGGGGACGGTAATACGGAGTATCTTCTTTACGGAAAGAAACAGGAGACCCCATCGCCTGTGATCGATGTAAAAACAATCGTGGAGAGAGGGTGAGCTTTTGGAAAGAGTAAACAGTGTCTGCATGATCGTCAATACCGATAAGAAAAATGCGGTTTCCTGTGCGGAAAAACTGGCGGATTTTTTGCACCTGCATCATGTTCGGGTTGCCTGCGAGTCGAAGTATCGTGGGATGTTTTTCTCCGATGAAACCTCCGACGATGCTCAAAGTCTTTTTGAACATTGCGACCTCGTGGTTGCCGTCGGCGGAGACGGAACCATCCTCAACAGCGCGAAAAGGGCAGCAGTCTTTGAAAAAACCGTGCTGGGCGTCAATGCGGGAACCCTGGGATTTCTCGCGACGGTCGAACAACACGAAACCGCACAGCTTCTGCGCGTGATCAACGGCGATTATCAGATCGAAGAACGCATGATGCTGGAAGTGAGCGTGGCAGGCAGTGAACCGTACTATGCGATCAATGAAGCGGTGGTGAGCAAGGGCGCGCTTTCCCGTATGATTGAGGTGGAAGTGACCTGTCGGGATACGCAGGTGAACCGCTTCCGTGCCGACGGAATTATTGTGGCGACCCCCACCGGTTCCACGGCATATTCGCTTTCCGCAGGCGGTCCCGTCACCGATCCCGCACTGAAATGTATTTTGCTGACGCCGATTTGTCCGCATTCGCTCCTTTCGCGAACGGTTATTTTTTCGGCGGAAAAGACGTTGGAGGTTCATGTGGACGCCAAAAACTGCGATCACGTGGCGTATCTCACTATCGACGGGCAGGAAGTGGTTCCGATTGCTTCGGGGCAGGAACTGACCGTTCGTCGGGCAGAACGCTGTGTGCGGCTGGCTACGTTTGAAAACAAACCCTTTTACGAGGTACTCAACGATAAAATTTTAGCGAAAGACAGGATGGGAAAACATGAAATCTGAGAGACAAAACAAAATTCTTCAGCTGATTCGGGAGAATGTTGTGGAAACGCAGGAAGAGATTCTGTCCTACCTGAGGGAGCACGGCTATGACGTGACACAGGCGACTGTTTCACGCGATATCCGCCGCTTGCAGCTGGTGAAGGTTCAGACGGCGGACGGACATTACCGATACGCTCCCGCCGCCCGTGCGCATACCAAAGAAGGCACTGCGGGGCTTCACGCAATCGTTTCGCAGACGGTGCAGAAGGTGGATTACGCCAATAATCTGATTGTTATCAAATGCTTTGTGGGTATGGCAAATGCCGCCTGCGCCGTGCTGGATTCCATGGATTATAAAGAAATCGTCGGCACATTGTCGGGTGACGATACCATTCTGGTAGTTGTACGCAATGAGGAACAGGCAGCGAAGCTGACGCGAGAACTGAAAGAGACATTTTCCATTTCGTAAAGAGGTGTCGATATGCTTTCACAGATGTATATTGAGAACATCGCCGTGATCGATCGGGCAACCGTGGATTTCACGGAAGGATTCAATGTTTTCACGGGAGAAACCGGTGCGGGAAAATCAATTGTGATCGATGCAATCCACGCCATTCTCGGAGAGCGTTTTTCGCGTGATTTGATCCGGAACGGGGAGAGTAAGGCAAGCGTTACTGCGTGTTTTACCGCTCTTTCACCCACGGTGAAAGAAGCACTGGAGGACATGGGTTATGATCCCGAGGACGAGCTGGTAATCTATCGCTGCGTGAACGAGGACGGAAAGAATATCTGCAAGATCAACGGACGCCCGGCAACGGTGTCGATTCTGCGCGATCTTTCCGACCGTCTGGTGGATATCCACGGACAGCATGATAATCAGGCACTTCTCTCCCAACAACGGCATATTGAATATATTGACGCCTATGCGGAAAATGAGGCGTTGCTTTTGCAGTATAAAGCGGAATATGCCGCATACCGTAAACTCCAGAAGCGTCTGGAGGAATTGTCCGATGACGATACCGAACGTCAGCGCCGTGTGGAACTTCTGCGTTTTCAGACGCGGGAGATTGAGGAGGTGCAGCTGACCGTCGGTGAGGAAGCGGAGCTGACCGAACGCCGTCGGTTGATTAAGAACAGCGAAGCCTTGGTGGAATCGCTCAATGAGGCGTATCAGGCGCTGGTCGGCGGCGATGAATTTGAAGGGGCGGTCTCGTTGGTGGAATCGGTGGCGGATCGGGTTTCGGAATCCTCCGAGATCATGAAAGAGCTTTCGCCGATGGCAGCGCGCCTGGAAGAAATGAAATATGAACTGAAAGAATTTTCAGACGAGCTGTATTCGACCGCCGAGTCCGTGGAATTTGATCCCGGCGAATTGGAGGAAATCGAGGAACGGCTGGATGTGCTGTTCAAACTGAAAAAGAAATACGGTAAGGACGAACAGGAAATTCTGGCGTTTTACGACCGTGCAGCGGCGGAACTGGAAGAACTTTCTGCAGGGGAAACCGATCGGACTCAGCTTGAGGAAGAAGCGGAAGAAAAGCGCGCGAAAGTACAGAAACTGGCGGACGAGCTTTCCCGCCGTCGCGTGGCTGCCGCAAACAATTTTGTGGAAAAGGTCGGGGAAGAAGCGGCTTTTCTGAATATGCCGCACGTGAAAGTCACCGTGAAACATACGCAGACACCGCTTTCTCCCAACGGAATCGATGATATGTGCCTGCTGGTGACGACCAATGCCGGCGAAGAACCCAAACCGCTGGTGAAGATTGCTTCGGGCGGCGAACTGTCGCGTATTATGCTGGCAATCAAAAGCGTGTTGGCACGGTTCGATCCGGTACAGACCATGATTTTCGACGAAATCGATACCGGTGTCAGTGGCATTGCGGCAGAGAAAATCGGAAAAAAACTGTGCGAAATTGCGACTCAGCGGCAGGTGCTCTGCGTGACGCACCTGGCGCAGATTGCCTGCATGGCGGACAACCACCTGTTGATTGAAAAGAGCAGCCGCAACGGGCGCACCTATACGCAGGTTCAGCCGTTGGATCATGAAGGACGGAAACACGAAATCGCAAGAATTATTTCCGGTGAGACAATCACCGAGGCTGCTTTGCTGAATGCAGAGCAAATGCTGAAACAGAAAGACGGAAAGAAGGACAAAAAATGAGTGGAATGCATGACGGACATAGAGATCGCGTCCGTGATACTTTTTTACAAACCGGAATGGACGCCATGCCGTCCCATAACGTGCTGGAAATGCTGCTGTTCTACTCTGTTCCGAGAAAAGACACCAACGAATTGGCACATGAGCTGATCGACCGTTTCGGATCGATCGATAAGGTGTTTGATGCAGACTACGAGCAGTTGATCAATGTGCCTGGTGTGACGAAGAATACGGCGGTACTGTTGAAAATGGTACCGCAGCTGGCACGTTATTATATGGTGTATAAAACGCATCACGGAGAGGAACTTTCCTCGGTGGAAAAGGTCGGAAAATATTTTGTACCGCTGTTTGTGGGCGAAACCTGCGAAGTGCTGTATGTGGTGTTTCTGGACAATAAATTGCAGGTTGTCAGCTGCAAAAAGCTCGCTTCCGGTACACAGGACAGCGTAGATCTGCAGATTGACCGCATTATACGCGAAGCCGCCAATTCCAAAGCCAAACGGGTGATTATTGCTCATAACCATCCCGACGGAAATCCCAATCCGTCCTCGGAGGATATTTCGCTGACGATTCGTCTGAAAAAGTCATTGCAATTGATTGATAAAGAATTGGTCGATCACATTGTGGTGGGAGACAACGACTTCATCTCCTTGGTTGAAATCGGTATTCTGAGTGCGAGGTGAAGAAAATGTCAAAAGAAATACGTGCCTGCCTGTTAAATGATTCTTTTCCGCCGCTGATCGACGGAGTGGCAAATGCCGTGGTCAATTACGCAACGACGATTCATAAAAAATACGGAGAAGCGCTGGTCGTGGTGCCGCGATACCCGGATGTGAAAGATGACTATCCGTTTCCCGTGCTGCGCTACACCAGTTTCAATACCGTCAAGCAGTTCGGCTATCGGGCGGGTTATCCCTTCAGTAAAGAGGCGATTCCCGCAGCAACTGCCTTTGCACCGACGGTGATTCACAGCCATTGTCCGATTGCGTCTCTCTTTCTCGGACGGGCGCTGCGGGCATCTACGGGTGCGCCGCTGGTCTGTACTTATCATACCAAGTTTGATATTGAGGTACGTAAGGCAATCGAGTCTAATATTTTGCAATCGGCGGCAATCAAACTGCTGGCGAAAAACATGGAAGCGTGCGACGAGGTGTGGGTAGTCAGTGAAGGAGCGGGCGAAAACCTGCGCGGAATGGGATATCAGGGAGACTATGTCGTGATGGAAAACGGTGTGGACTTTCCGCTGGGACGGGTGTCTGATGAAGAAGTGCAAGCCGCAAGAAAGGAACTCGGGCTTTCCGAAGATGGCCCGACCTTCATGTTTGTCGGACGTATGATGTGGTATAAAGGTGTCCGGATTTCACTGGATGCGCTGAAAGCGGCGAAGGAACGCGGAGAGAAATTCCGGATGATTCTGATCGGCGACGGCAGTGATCGGGTGGAGATCGAAGAATATGTGCATACTCTCGGGCTTGAGCGGGAATGTATATTTACCGGTGCCGTGCACGATCGGGAGCAATTGCGGCGGTATTTCTGCTGCTCGGATCTGTTTTTGTTTCCTTCTACGTTTGACACCAACGGAATCGTGGTGCGTGAAGCGGCGGCTTGTGCCGTACCGAGTGTTCTGGTTCGGAAAAGCTGTGCGTCCGAGGGAATCAAGGACGGTGTGACGGGGTATCTGATTGAGGAAAACGCAGATTCCATGCTGGAAAAGGTGATTTATGCCTGCCATCATCTTTCCGAAGTGCGGCGAGTGGGAAAGAATGCACAGGAGCAGATTTATGTTTCTTGGGAAACGTCTGTTGACCGTGCGGTCGAACGGTATCGGTATCTGGAGGAACGGTATTCCGGAAGGACCAAACAGGATATGGGACTTGCCAAAGACGAAGTGTTCAAGTTTGTGGCGGATTGGTATGCAATGACCGAAAAATTGAAAAATTTCCGCGCCCGATGAGCACGAAAAAAGAGAAATTCGTCGAGATTTGTACTTATTCAACAAAAAAACAGGTGTTTTTTTGGAAACGATAGAGAAACTGACAATTGACTTTAGCCATGTAAAGGTATAAAATATTTACAAGCTGAAAAACAAAAGAACGGAGGAGCACATGATGGTATTTGTGGATGTGGTAGACATTATTATGATTGATGTTGCAGTCGCAGTAGATATTATTGTGGCTCTGTCCGTCGTACTACTGGCAGTTATTGGATCCTTTTCAAAGCGCCTGAAAGCGAAATGTTTTGAAAGATAGTTTTTGTTTTTTAAAACGGCTTCGCTCATGGCGAAGCCGTTTTTTAATTTTTAATTTCTTGCCGTTTGGCAAAAAAGGAGAGAAAAAGTATGAAAAAGTTTATGGCGACAGTCCTTGCCGCAAGTATGTTGACTGCATGCTTGGCGTCTTGCGGAGAAGGCGGAAAATCCGACACTTTCTTTATCGGAGGTACAGGTCCTCTGACCGGCGGAGCAGCTTCTTACGGTATTTCCGTGAAGAACGGTGCAACGCTGGCAATTGAAGAAATCAATAAAGCGGGCGGACTGAACGGTTATCAGTTTAAATTTGATCTGAAAGATGATGAAGCGGATTCCGAAAAAGCCGGTACGGCTTACGACCAGTTGATGGATGAGGGAATGCAGATCTCTATCGGCAGCGTGACTTCCGGCTCTTGTCTGGCATTTGCTGACAGAGCGAAAGCAGACAATCTGTTCTTTATGACTCCCTCTGCTTCTACGGCGAAGGTTGTGGAAGGCAAATATGCATTTCGTGTTTGCTTCGGCGATCCGGATCAGGGTTACCTTGCAGCTGAGACCCTTGCAGCACAGTTCAACAATATTGGTGTGATTTACGATACCAGCGATGACTATTCCAGTGGCATTTTCGCAGCGTTTGAAGAGAAAATGAAGGAATTGAACAAGACCTACACCGCAAGAGTGTTCGACAGCGAATCCAAACGTGACTTCTCTACGCAGGTGGCGGCATTGAAGGATTGCGATGTCATCTTCCTGCCGATTTATTACACCGAAGCAGGCTTGATTGCACAGGAAGCCAAGAAGATCGGCTGCAATGCCGTACTGTTCGGCTGCGACGGTCTGGACGGTGTTGCCGATCAGGTGAAAGGCAAAGACATCACCAACGACATCAAATACATCACACCTTTTGACGTGAACAGCACCGATGAAAAGGTTGTCACTTTTGTCAAAGCTTATAAAGAAAAATACAATGCAGCACCCGATCAGTTTGCCGCAGACGGATATGATGCCGTGATGGCAATCTTTGAGGCAATGAAGAAAGCCGATGTCAAAGATCCGAGCATTTCCGCAGCGGATTTGGCAGAAGTCGTGTATAAAGCAATCACCGATGGCTTTACCTACAATGGCGTGACCGGTTCCATGACCTGGAACAAGGGCGGCGAGCCGAATAAAGTGCCTGTAATTGTTGACGTTACGAAATAACTGACGGTTTGCATACAGGTCGGGCGAGCGCTTGACCTGTATGCTCATATGTGGAGCACAACTGCAAAGACGTTGTGTTTTGCGGCTAAACTTTAGAAATGGAAGGACTGCCAACATGCTAAGTACGATTATAAACGGACTGAGTCTCGGAAGCATTTATGCGCTGATTGCACTCGGTTACACGATGGTTTATGGTGTGGCTAAAATGCTGAACTTTGCTCACGGTGACGTGATCATGGTAGGAGCTTATGCGCTGTTTGTCACGGTTCAGATGACCGGAAATCTGTGGGCAAGCATTGTCGTCACGATCATCATTTGTACGCTGCTCGGAGTAATGATCGAAAAAATTGCCTATAAACCTCTGCGCAGTGCTTCGCCGCTGGCGGTTCTGATTACGGCAATCGGTGTCAGCTATCTGCTCCAGAGCCTGTCCCAGATCATTTTCGGCGCGACTCCGATACAGTTTACCCTGGTTGATCTCGGCAGTATTCCGATCGGAAACACACAGATCAATAAATCTACGCTTCTGACGTTGTTGGTAGCCGTTGTCATCATGGCACTTCTGACTTTCTTTATCAATAAAACGAAAACCGGTCGGGCAATGCTTGCCGTATCCGAAGATAAAGGTGCGGCACAACTGATGGGAATCAATGTGAATATGATCATTTCCATCACGTTTGCCATCGGCTCGTGCTTAGCTACGTTTGCGAGCATCTTCTATATCATGCAGATTCCTACCTTGGAGCCGACACTTGGTTCCATGCCCGGTATTAAGGCGTTTACCGCGTCGGTCATCGGCGGTATCGGATCCATCCCCGGCGCAATGCTGGGAGGAATTCTTCTCGGACTGATCGAAAAAATCTGCTTGAGCATTCCGGCAGTGGCACAGTTCACCACCGCCATTGAATTCAGTGTGCTGATTCTCATTTTGCTTGTCAAGCCCACCGGCTTTCTTGGCAAAAAGAAAAGAGAGAAGGTGTAATCGATGTCTTATTTAGGAAATATTAAAAGGGCATTCAAGCTCAAGCATTACATCGATTACATCGTGGTGGCGGCGGCACTGGTTCTGTTTACGGTTCTGTATGAAATCGGTGCTTTGAGACGTTCCGATCTGTCGCTTCTTCTTCAGGCGGGATACAGCATGGTGCTGGCGGTGTCACTGAACCTTGTGGTTGGTTTCTTGGGAGAGCTCAGCCTCGGACACGCGGGATTCATGTGCGTCGGCGCTTATCTCGGAAGCTATGTGGGCATTCAACTGTCGGCGGTAATTCCGAATAAAACCGTAGTGCTTCTCCTTTCCATGCTGGTCGGCGGACTGCTTGCTGCCGTGTTCGGACTGATCATCGGCTTACCTGCGCTGCGCCTAAAGGGCGACTATTTGGCAATTGTGACGTTGGCATTCGGCGAAATCGTTCGTACTGTGTTTAAAAACATCCCGATCTTCGGCGGTGCTATCGGATTGAACTCGTCGAGTATTCAGTACGGAAAATCGCTGTTTATTGTAGCCTTCCTTGTCGTTTTGTTTACGCTCTTTATTTCGCAGAATCTGATTCGCAGTAAGCACGGACGTGCAGTAACGGCAATTCGTGACAATGAAATTGCCGCACGTGCCATGGGCATCAATGTTACTTATTATAAGCTGCTGATTTTTGTAGTCGCGGCATTCTTCGCGGGTATTGCCGGCGTACTGTACGGTGCCAGCGTGAATCCGATCAGCTATAAAGCCTTTGATTATAACTATTCCATTGAAATTCTGGTTATGGTCGTGCTCGGCGGCATGGGCAATATCAGCGGTTCGATGATTGCCGCAGCGCTCCTCACCTTCATTAACGTCAAGCTGACCGCTCTCGGCGGAGACCTGGCGGCAATCAAGTATCTGATCTATGCGCTGATCCTGATCGTTATGGTTATGTTCAACAATGCGCCGATGTTCAAGGGCTTGCGCGAAAAGGTGTTCAGACTGTTGGATTTCTCGAAACTGAAGAAGAAAGGCACACGTCCGGAAGTGATTAAAGACGATAAAGCCAACTGGACACAGATTCCCACGAAGATCAAAATGGACGCCGTGCTGTCCACGGATATTACAGCGGATGATACTTTTGAACCGGATAAACCGCAGAAGGGAGGAGAAGACCGATGAGCGAATATATGTTGGAAACAAAAGACCTCGGCATCTCTTTCGGCGGTCTGAAAGCGGCACAGAATATCAACCTGAAAATCAAAAAAAATCAGCTTTACGGACTGATCGGACCGAACGGCGCCGGAAAAACCACGGTTTTCAACCTTTTGACCGGTGTTTATCAGCCGACAACGGGAAATTTCTTCCTCGATGGGGAGGATCTGACCGGGAAGAACCAGCAGGAGATCAATAAAAAAGGAATCGCCCGTACCTTTCAGAACATCCGATTGTTCAATAATATGAGTGTGATTCGAAACGTTATGGTCGGATTGCATAACCAGCCGCAGTATCATTGCACAGTTACGGAAAGTATGTTCCGTCTCCCGCGGCACTTTGAAAATGAAACCGCTATGCGCAACCGCGCCAAAGAACTTCTGCGCGTGTTCGGCTTGGAGGAGGAACGCAATAACCTTGCGTGCAACCTGCCCTACGGCAAACAGCGCAAACTGGAAATTGCCCGTGCTTTGGCGACCAACCCGAAGCTGCTGCTTCTGGATGAACCGGCGGCAGGCATGAACCCGAACGAAACGGAAGAACTGATGGAAACGGTACGCTTCATTCGTGACGAGTTTGATATGACTATTCTGTTGATTGAGCACGATCTGAAATTCGTGTCCGGTCTTTGCGATGAGATCACGGTATTGAACTTCGGCACGGTGCTGGTACAGGGAAAAGTCGAAGATGCGCTCAACGATCCCGAAGTAATCCGCGCGTATATCGGAAAGTGAGGTGAGGGAATATGGCAATGCTGGAAGTCAAGGATCTCAATGTGTACTACGGCGTGATTCAGGCACTGAAGGGAATCAATTTTGAAGTCAATGAAGGCGAAATCGTCACCCTCATCGGTGCTAACGGCGCGGGAAAAACGACGGCAATGCACAGCATCATGGGACTGATCCCCGTCACCTCCGGAACGGTCACCTATATGGGACAGCAGATTAACCATGTGCCTCCGCACAAAATCGTGCATATGGGCATGACACAGGTTCCCGAGGGACGCCGTATTTTCCAGGAACTCACCGTGTATGAAAATATTCTGTTGGGTGCCTACATCCAAAAAGATAAAAAAGCCATCAAAGAAGATATTGAGCGTGTGTATGAAATCTTCCCCCGCCTGGAAGAACGTAAAAAACAGGTGGCGGGGACCTTGTCGGGCGGCGAACAGCAGATGCTGGCAATGGGACGCGCGCTAATGAGCAGACCGAAACTTTTGATGCTTGACGAACCTTCGATGGGATTGTCACCGCTGTTTGTGGATCAGGTGTTTGAGGTGATTCAGCGGATTCACCGCGAAGGCACCACCATTTTGTTGGTTGAACAAAATGCCGGAAAATCCTTGGCGATTTCCGATCGTGCCTATGTGCTTGAAAACGGCAAAGTGGCGTACTCCGGTACGGCAAAAGAACTTTCGGAAAGTGATGAGATCAAAAAAGCCTACCTGGGCGGTTGATCAAAATTTGTATGCGGCGGAAACCGTTTGGTTTCCGTCGCATTTTTTGAAATCGGATTTTATCGTGAGAACTCAGTACAGCGAAAGGTATTAAAAACACAGTGCGAAATTGTTGGGAATTGTGGTAATTTTACGAAATATAGATATTTCTATTGACATCAGATACTATATGTAGTATCATGTGAACATGACAACGATTGTTTCATAAACGGAGAAAAATACAGGAGAGTGATGTTTTCAATGCGCGAAGCATGGGCGGGATTCAACGACGGCGTTTGGCAGACAACCACGGATGTCCGTGATTTTATACAGAAAAACTACTCGGAATACACCGGCGACGCCTCTTTTCTGAGTGGTTCTACCGACCGTACCAAGCGGCTGATGGAAAAGCTCAAGACTTTGTTTGGACAGGAACGAAAAGCGGGCGGCGTGCTGGATGTGGATACACAGACGGTCAGTACCATTACGGGCTATGCCCCCGGGTATCTTGACCGTGAAAACGAATTGATTGTGGGAATACAGACGGAAAAACCGCTTTGCCGCGGTGTCAATCCCTTCGGAGGAATCCGCATGGCGCGGCAGGCGTGCGAAGCCTACGGGTATACCCTCAGCGAAAAAATTGAGGATGAGTTCCGGTATCGCACGACCCATAACGACGGGGTTTTCAGCGCGTATACCGAGGAAATGCGCGCGGCGCGCAAGAGCCATATCATCACAGGACTTCCCGATGCCTACGGCAGAGGACGCATTATCGGCGATTACCGCCGCGTGGCGCTCTACGGTGTCGATTGGCTGCTGGAAGAAAAAATGCGCGATAAAGCAAATCTGGCGGCAGGAAATTTCGATGTCGAACAAATCCGCACCGACGAAGAATTGTTTGAACAGATCAGCGGACTTAAAGACCTGAAGCGGATGGCGGCACTGTACGGATTTGATATCAGCCGTCCCGCTCAGAATGCCCGTGAGGCGATTCAGTGGACCTATTTTGCTTATCTTGCCGCAATTAAGGAGCAAAACGGTGCAGCGATGTCATTGGGACGGGTAAGTACGTTTTTTGATATTTATATTGAACGCGATTTCCGACGCGGGATTCTGACGGAATCCGAGGCACAGGAATTGATGGATGATTTTGTCATGAAACTGCGGATGGCAAGACACCTGCGCACGCCGGAGTATAACGAACTGTTCGGCGGTGATCCGATGTGGATTACCGAAAGCGTCGGCGGCATGGGGGAGGACGGCAGAACACTGGTGACCAAAAACAGCTTTCGTATGCTGAACACCCTGTACACCTTGGGATCATCTCCCGAACCGAATCTGACCGTTTTGTGGTCAAAAAAACTGCCGATTGCGTTTAAGGAATTTTGTGCGCAGGTTTCCTGCGACACCGACTCCATCCAATATGAAAACGACGACCTGATGCGCCCGATCTACGGCGACGACTATGCCATTGCCTGCTGCGTTTCCGCGATGAAAATCGGCAAACAGATGCAGTTCTTCGGCGCACGGTGCAACCTGCCGAAACTGCTTTTGCTGGCGCTCAACGGCGGTTTTGATGTCAGCAGCGGTCTGCATATCGGACCGCAGATGCCGGCGTTGAACGACGGACCTTTGCAATATGAAGAAGTGAAATCCCGCTTGGACGGGTATATGGCTTGGCTGGCGCGGCTGTATGTCAATACCATGAATGTCATTCACTATATGCACGATAAGTATGCCTATGAAAAAATCCAGTTGGCATTGCACGATACGGAAATTCACCGTTTTATGGCATTCGGCGTGGCGGGACTGTCGGTGATTGCCGATTCGCTCAGTGCGATTCGTTATGCTAAGGTTTATCCGCTGTGCACGGAGGATGGGTATATCACCGAGTTCAGAATTGAAGGCGATTTCCCGAAATTCGGCAATGACGACGACCGCGTGGACACGATTGCCGCAGAATTGACTCATCGGATGATTGAAGAATTGCGCAAGACGCCGACATATCGTGGCGCAGAGCATACACTTTCGGTGCTGACAATCACCTCGAATGTCATGTACGGCAAAAATACCGCTGCGACACCCGATGGGCGAAAAGCGGGAGAACCGTTTGCACCGGGCGCCAATCCGATGCACAATCGGGAAGAAAACGGCGCGCTCGCGTCGCTCAATTCAGTGGCGAAGCTTTCTTATGACGATTGCCGCGACGGAATTTCCAATACGTTTTCGATCACGCCCGACACGCTCGGACGCACGAAAGAGGAACGGGTGCAGCACCTGGTCAATGTGCTGGACGGCTATTTTTCAAAGAACGCCCACCATATCAATGTCAATGTGCTCAATCGGGAAATGCTTGTGAAAGCGTACAACGACCCGGACGCTTATCCGAATCTGACCATTCGGGTTTCGGGATATGCGGTCAATTTCCACAAACTGTCCCGCGAACAGCAGCGAGAGGTCATCAGCCGTACCTTCCATGAGGTGATGTGATGAAAAATGAAATCGTCGGCCGCGTGCGTTCGCTGCAATCGTTCGGTACACTTGACGGTCCCGGTGTGCGGTTTGTGGTGTTTGCTCAGGGATGCCCTCTGCGGTGCGCTTGCTGTCATAATCCCGAAACGTGGGATCCGAAGGGCGGGAAAGAGTACACTGCGCGGGAGCTTGCCGACAAAATCGCGCGGTATAAAAGTTATTTCGGATCAAACGGCGGGATTACGCTTTCGGGCGGAGAACCGTTGATGCAGCCGGAGTTCGCCGCAGAGCTGTTTCGCCTTTGTCACGAACGGGGAATACACACCTGCCTGGATACTTCGGGGAGCCTATGGGGAGAAGCGACAAAACGCGTGCTGGAGGTAACGGACTATTGCCTGTTGGACATAAAGTACACCTCCGAAAAACAATATCTCGAATATGTCGGATGCGAAATGGAAAAGCCGATGCAATTTCTGGAGCAGTTGAACCGACGGGGGATTCCGACAAGAATCCGTCAGGTGCTCATCCGCGGTCTCAATGACAGTGAAGAAAGCATTCGTGCGCTGGCACGGTTGGTTGCACCCTTTTCCTGCGTCGAAGAAACGGAGTTTTTGCCTTTCCGCACACTGTGCCTGGAAAAATATGAACAGATGAATCTGACGTTTCGGCTGGCAGATACCAAGGACACCACCATGCGGGAAGTCACAGAAGCCAAAGAAATTTTCAACCGGGAGATGAACAGACTTGTCGGTACAGCATCCGATTCCGCCGCTGTTTAATGCGGATTCCGAAATTTTGATTCTCGGGAGCTTTCCTTCGGTGAAATCACGGGAAACGGGATTTTTCTACGGTCATCCTCAAAACCGCTTCTGGAAGGTGCTGGCAACTCTCTGCGGGGAACCTTTGCCGCAAACGGTTGAGGAGAAAAAGAATTTGGTATTGCGCCATCGGCTTGCGCTGTGGGACGTGATTGCTTCCTGTGAAATCGAAGGCTCTTCCGACAGTTCCATACACGATGTGGTGCCGAACGACCTGCTTCCGATGTTGGAAAACAGTCGGATACAACGCATTTTTGTCAATGGAACCACTGCTGCAAAGTTGTATCAACGGTTTCTGTTTCCGACAGTGAAAATCCCTGCGGTCACTCTGCCGTCCACCAGTCCCGCGAATGCTTCGTGGTCGTTGGAACGGTTGTGCGAGACATGGGGAACAGCATTGAAAATACGCAAAAACGGTTAGTTTTCAGTCAAATACAGACCTTGAAACGCCTTTTGTTCTGTGATAAGATGAAAGTATCATAGAACAGGAGGCGTTTCAATGTTTCATCTTGCCATCGACATCGGCGCATCCGGCGGTCGTCACCTGCTCGGATGGATGGAAAACGGGAAGTTGCACACCGAGGAAATCTATCGCTTTGAAAACGGTATCGTTTCTCAGGAAGGGCACCTCTGTTGGAATACGGAAGCCCTCACGGAACAGGTGCTGTGCGGACTGAGCGAGGCGAAAAAGATCGGAAAGATCCCGACCACCGTCGCCATTGATACCTGGGGCGTGGATTATGTCCTGCTTGACGCGCTGGGGCGGGAGCTGAAACCGACCTATGCCTACCGTGACGGTCGAACGCTCGGCGTGCCGGAAAAATTTCCGCTGTCTCCGCAGGAGCTTTTCCGTCATACGGGAATCCAGACGCAAAACTTCAATACGGTGTATCAACTGTATTGCGACGCGCAGAACGGGCGTCTGAAAAAGGCAAAACACTTTCTGATGATTCCGGATTATCTCTCCTACCGTCTGACGGGAAAAATGGTCAATGAATATACCAATGCCACCACGACGGGAATGGTTTCGGCGCAAACGGGCACGTGGGACAAAGAAATCCTTGAAAAGCTCTCCGCAGATCCGTCTGTGTTTCTGCCGTTGACGATGCCGTCTCAGCCGATCGGCGAGTTTGATCAGGCTGTTCGGGAAAGAGTCGGATATTCCGCACTGGTGTTGACCGCGCCGAGCCACGATACTGCGTCGGCAGTGGCGGGAT
>ERZ808246.1170-NODE-1170-length-19532-cov-3.710736_pt1 | contig 19532 bp, 14 predicted proteins | sample MGYA00521083_ERZ808246 | MGnify/ENA primary metagenome ERZ808246 (study PRJEB31516, sample SAMN03275577) | gut metagenome | biome: mammalia-associated habitat; material: feces | host: Papio cynocephalus | place: Kenya | collected 2012-07-07 ... | reverse complement strand
GGGCTGGAATTTCCGTATGTGTTCATCGACGGCATGGAGGACAACCTGTTTCCGGGAATGCAGTCGATGTTCAACGCGGCGGAAATGGAAGAGGAACGGCGTTTGGCGTATGTGGCAATCACACGCGCCAAGAAAAAGCTGTATATCACCAATGCACAGACCCGTATGCTGTACGGTACGACCCAGCGTAACCGCCCGTCGCAGTTTCTGCGCGAAATTCCCGAATCCCTGCTGGATTGCGAAGATGCCGCGCGGATCGTATCGCCGACACAGATTTCCCGTCCGTCGGCAAAATCGAGCGGCGCGCCGACACGAGCGGCACAGCAGTTCGGCGTCGGCGGCATGAAACGCCCGACGGCATCGGCGCATTACACGGTCGGAAAAACCGTGCGCCATAAAACCTTCGGTACGGGAATTATCCTCAACGTCACCCCGATGGGCAACGACAGCCTGTTGGAGATTGCGTTTGACACCGCAGGTACCAAAAAACTGATGAGCAATTTTGCCCGATTGGAAATCGTGGGATAACCGAAAAAACACGCCGAAAATTTCGTTCGGCGTGTTTTTTCGCTGTTATTCGGGCTTGAAATGTGCTATACTGAAAACTGAAAAGAGAAGATCGGAGGCGTTGAGAATGAAGCAGCGGATGTTGACAGCGGGAGAAATGAAAAAAGTCGAGGAAAACAGCGACCGTCAGGGACTCAGCTTTTTGCGGCTGATGGAAAATGCGGGCAGTGCGGCGTTTGCCGTGATGCGCAAGCATTATACGCTGCAGGAGCCTGTCACCGTGCTGTGCGGAAACGGCAATAACGGCGGCGACGGCTTTGTGGTGGCACGCAAGCTTTATGAAAACGGGATTCGCTGTCAGGTGATTCTGACCGCAGGAGAACCGAAAACCGCCGAAGCCACGGTGATGTACAACCGCGCCAATAACGGCGAAATTCCGATGATTGATTTTGCTTCGGATCCCAAAACCGCCTACCGTCTGATCGGAGAAAGCGAAACGGTGGTGGACGCCGTGTACGGTACGGGCTTTCACGGGATTCTTCCGCCCGAAATCGCGGACCTGATCCGATTTACCAATCATCTCGGAAAGAAAATTTTTTCGTTGGATATTCCCAGCGGCATGGAGGCGGATAATGTCTGTGTGCCGGAAATCTGCATGGATGCGTTTGCGACCATTGCGTTTGCCGCCTATAAACCGGCGCATCGGCTGGCGCCGACGGCGTTTCTTTGCGGAGAAATCACCCTGGCGGACATCGGGATTGAGGAAAGCGCCTATGAAACCGTCACTCCGTCCGTGGTGATCCTGACCGAAAAGGAAATTCAAACCATGGCGAAAAAACGTCCGGAAAACGGAAATAAAGGAACCTTCGGCCGGCTTGTCAATATCTGCGGCAGCTTCGGAATGTCGGGCGCGGCGGTGCTGTCCACGAAAGCGGCATTGCGCAGCGGCGCAGGTCTGGTTACGCTGGCGACCACCGAACGGCTGGCGCAGGCGCTGATTCCGACGCTGATCGAATCGACCATGCTGCCGATGAAGGAAAACGCGGACGGCGGAATTTCCGCCGAAGACACGGAAAAACTGCTGTCGGAAATCGAAAAGAGCCAAGCGGTGCTGATCGGCTGCGGGATGGGCAATCGGGAAGACACGAAGAAGCTCGTGGAAGCGGTGCTGAAAACAGAAAAAACGGTTTTGGTGGATGCGGATGGTATAAATTCCGTCAAAGACAGCATACCTATAATCAGAGATTCAAAAGCAAGCGTGATCCTTACACCGCATATCGGGGAATTTTCCCGCCTGACGGGAAAAGACATCCCGACGGTGCAGAAAAACCGCTATGCTCTGGCAAAGGCGTTTGCCGCAGAGAACGGCGTGACGCTGGTGCTGAAAGACAGCGTGACGCTGATCGCTTCCCCGGACGGGAGGCTGGCGGTTCATTCCAATGAAAACAGCGGGCTGGCGAAGGGCGGAAGCGGGGATACCCTGGCGGGCATCATTGCTTCGCTGTGCGCCCAAGGATATGCTCCCGCACAGGCGGCGGCGGTCGGGGTGTATCTGCACGGAGCTGCCGCAGCTAATACCGCGTCGCGTCTGTCAAAGCACAGTATGCTGGCAAGCGATGTGATCGACGATCTTGCTTTTGCTTTCAAAAAAATTGAGTAGAGCGAAGGGATCGGTATGAGAAAAATCGGAAGGTGTCTGGCAGCACTGTCTCTGGCAATTTTGATGACCTCCTGCAGTGCGGCGGGAAGCGGAAAAACAAAGAACGGCGACGGATTGAAGGAAATTTCCAACAAATACGACCAGCCGTATCAAACCACGGCGGCGGTCACCTATAACGGGACACAGATGAAGCTGAATCTGGAGAAAAAAGAGGACGGCACGACGGTGGTCACGTTCACGGAGCCGAAAATGCTCAGCGGGATGAACTTTTCTGTCGGCGAGGAGAAAATCACGGTCGGTTATCTCGGCTTGTCGTTCGATATCGATCCGAAAAATCTTTCTTCCAGTCTGATCGTTTCCACGATGGTCGATACGTTCAATCAGGTTGCCAAAGGCTCCGGTGTCACGGCTCAGCTTTCGGACAATGTGCTGGAGGTGTCGGGAACCACCGAGGACGCCGAATTCCTTCTGCGGCTTGACCACGAGAGCGGGAATGCTCTGTCGCTTCAGGTGCCGTCGATGGGACTGGAAGTGGAGTTTGAAAATTTCAGATTAGGATGAAGAAAAACAGCCGCAAGGCTGTTTTTTTGTGCAAAAAAGTGCAAAAAATGTATTGCAAAGAGGAAAAAGATTTTCGTATAATGAAAGTAACCCGAAGGGAGGAAGAAAATGAAAAGAATCGTGATTGTGACCGGAGCGACCGGCGGGTACGGTCTGGCAACGGCAAAAAAATTCAAAGAGCAGGGCGATCGGGTGATTGCGGTTTCCCGAAATCCCGAAAAAGTGGAGCATACGGTGAAGTCCCTGGGTCTGGAAGCGGGATTTGCGATGGATGTCACCGATTACAGCGCCTGGGTGAACCTCAAAGAACAGGTGCTCAAAACCTATGGCAAAGTGGACGTGCTGGTGAATAATGCGGGCGGCGGCATCCGCATTGCCGATACCACTGAACAGACGAAAGAAACCGTCGATGCGATCATCAGCCTGAACCTCAACAGCGTGATTTACGGCAGCAGCATTTTCGGTGCGGTGATGAAAGAACAGAAGGACGGCGTGATCGTCAACATTTCTTCCGTTTGCGCCAGACATGCGTGGGCGGGATGGAGCGTCTATGCGGCGGCAAAAGCGGGCGTGCTGAATTTCACAAAAGGCTTGTATGTGGAATTGCAGAAGCACGGCGTGCGCGCTACCTGCATTATTCCCGCGTCGGCAAGTACGGGATTCCAGCACTCGGCGGGAATCGGCGAAACGCAGGATTCACTGATGCCGGAGGACATTGCTTCGGCGGTGGTATACGCGGCGGATATGCCCAAGGGCGCGGTGGTCGAGGAAATGACCGTGTGGGGGGTCAAACAGGTGGTAGAGCCGCTATGAACCGTTCGAGTCAGTTCAATGAAATTATACGGTATATCGAGGAGCATCTGGAAGAGACGATCGAGGTCACAACGCTTGCCCGTATGGCGGGTTTATCGGTGTATGAGTTTCGACGGGTGTTCACCTTCGTGACAGGCGTGCCGATCGGTGAGTATATCCGAAAACGGCGGATCAGCTGCGCTGCGGAACAACTGCTTCAGAAAAAATGCACGGTGACGGAGCTTGCCGAACGCTACGGCTATGATGCGCCTTCGTCGTTTTCACGGGCGTTTCGGGAATTTCACGGCTTCGGACCGAACGAACTGGAGCACGGAAATCCCGTGCGGATGTTCACCCCGGTGAACTTTGAACTGTGCGTCAGCGGCGGTGCGGATCTTTCGTATACCCTGCGCCATCTGCCGGCATTTTCGGTCAGCGGCGTGTCGGGCGTTTCGGATCTGCGGGACACCGAGTGCTGCGAAAATGTGTGGTCTGCGTTTTACGAAAACCCGAAGTGCGAAGAAATTCTGAAGGCTTGCCGCGGCGAACTGTATGCCGTGTACGACAATCGGGAGGATGGCGTGCAGTGTACGGTCGGTGCGTGCAACGCGGAAAAGGATTTTCTTTCCACGGTGCGGGTGCCGCAGAGCGATTGGATGTGCTTTCGGGCGCACGGCGCCGAGGACGCGGTGGTAAACCGCCTGTACGGGGACATTCTGTACCGCTGCCTTGCTTACGGCAATTTTGAGCGGGAGGAACAGCTCCCGAATGTGGAGGTTTTCCCCGAAAACATGGATGACAACGATTTTGAGTGGGAAATCCGGATTCCGGTAAAGCAAAGGAGAAAGCAGAATGAATGAACTGTGGAAAGAAGCCGAAGGCTTTGAAACCCGCGGCGGTTGGATTGTTGATCAGCAGTCGATGGAGACGCTGCATTCGTCCTATCTGATGGCGCACGGATTGGGAATTCCCGTCGAGGATGCCGTCGGCGAGCTGGAAGTGAAATCCGCTTCGACATATGCCGTCTGGGTACTGACAAGAGATTGGACGGCGGTCTGGAACGTCGGGGACAGCGCGGGAAAATTCACGCTGAAAGTGGACGGAAAAGAGCTTCCCGCCGTTCTGGGAACCAACGGAAAAGAATGGGCATGGCAGAAAGCGGGCGAGGTGTACCTCTCCGAAGGAAAACATACGCTTTCTTTGCACGATCTGACGGGCTTCAACGGTCGCTGTGATGCCGTGTATCTGACCGACAGCGGCAAAACGCCGCCTTCGGACAGGGACTCTTTGGACGAGATGCGCCGACGGCTGAATTGGAAGGAAATCAAAGACGTTCCGGAAATTTACGACCTGATCGTGGTCGGCGGCGGGGTTGCCGGTATTTGCACTGCACTGTCAGCGCTGCGTTCGGGCGTTCGCACGCTGTTGATCCATGACCGCGGCGTGCTCGGCGGATGCAACAGCTCCGAGGTGCGGGTCTGCATGGGCGGAGAAACCAATTTTCCGCCGTACGAAAAGCTCGGAAATGTGGTCAACGAAATTGCTCCGATCATGGGCAGTCCGTCACATTTCGATGCGGCTTATTATGAGGACGACCGCAAACGCTTTGCATTTGAAATTGAAGGATGGCAGGATCGGGTGCTGCTCAATCAGCGGGTAACCGATGCGCAAATGGAAAACGGGCGCATCACCTCCGTGGTCTGCACCGATGTACTCAGCGGCAAAAAAACGCGGTTTCACGCGCGCCTGTTTTCGGATTGCAGCGGCGATGCCACGCTGGCGCGTCTGGCAGGGTGCCGGACGATGTACGGCAGAGAATCCCGCGACCGCTTCGGTGAAGGGCTGGCTCCGTGGAAAGCGGACCGTCTGGTGATGGGACATTCATTGCGCTGGTATACCGAAAAAACCACCGCTTCCGTTTTTCCGGACATTGACTGGGGACTTGAGTTTGACGACGACACCTGCCTGAACGTCTACAACGGCGACTGGGAGCAGGAAACGGGATTTTCGCGGAATATGGTGGATGAAATTGAATTTATCCGCGATTTCGGTCTGCGGGCGATTCTCTCCAATTGGAGCTATCAGAAAAATCATTATAAGCACAAGGAGGCTTTTGCCGATTACGCGCTGAAATGGGTCTCTCCGATCGGCGGCAAACGGGAAAGCTACCGTGTGGAGGGTGACTATATTCTTCATCAGCAGGATCTGGAGGAATTGCGCCCGCACGAGGACGGCACCGCCTGCATGACGTGGAGCATTGATCTGCACTATCCCGAACCGGACAATGAAGCACGCTTCGGCGAGGCGTTTCGCTCCTTTGCATATCATCGCGGGCTTTCCGCTCCGTACCCGGTGCCGTACCGCTGCCTATATGCCAAGGATGTGAAGAATCTGTTTTTGGGCGGTCGCATTGTGAGCGCCTCTCATGTGGCGTTTTCGTCTATCCGCGTGATGCGCACACTGGGCGAACTCGGCGAGGTGGTCGGCATGGCAGCGGGTGTGTGCAAAAGAAACGGCTGCGAGCCGCGGGATGTGTACGAGAGCCATCTGTCCGAACTGAAGGAAGCACTGAAGCGGGGAATTACCGTTCCCCATGCGTTCGGCTGCGGGTACGGCGCGCACGAGGCGTATCATTTTAAGGATGTCGGCTGGTTTTATCTCAATCATCCCGAAGACCGCATCACCGATCCGGAAAAAATCCGAAAATTCAAACGCGGCATTGCGTATCTCGGAATCGAGCATCAAAATTCCTTGCCCGATTGGTTTGTGAAGGAAGAATGAAATCGGTTTTCCGGTGGCGGTTTATGTGTGAAAAATTGCTCGAAGGGGAAAGAAAAGTCACTGCGGCGCGGGAAGTTTTTAACTTCCCGCGCCGCAGCGACTTTTCGGGCATTTGAACTCACCGAGTCCGAAATAAAACCGATCGGCACAAAAGAAAAAAGCCGCGAAATTTCGCGGCTTTTTGGGATTGGACATCAGCCCAATTCTTTCATGTCTTTAATGCCGAGGATGTTCATCACTCCGCGGAACAGAGACAGATACTCTTTGCGGATTTCCTCCAGATAAGCTACACCGCTGTCCTCCAGATGATAGTAGACACGGGTACGTCTCTTTCCGACTTTCACATGGCTATCGGAAATAAATCCCTTATCAACCAAGCGGTACAGAGTCGGATACATGGAGCTTTCCTGCAGAGAATACAGCCCGCCGCTGCGAGCTTCCAGTTCCTGTGAAAGTTGATAGCCGTACATGTCTTCGCTTTTCAAAAGAGTCAACAGAAGAAGTTCTACGCTGCCGCGTTTTACATTGTCCGAAATCGCCATAATTTTCTCATTCCTTACTTGCAATTTAATTTATGATTTTATTATACATACCTTTTTGTGACAAGTAAATACTATACATAGGTATTTAATGACAGTAAACTATATAAAAATCGGCACGCAAATGTTCGCGTGCCGACGTGTTTAAGCATAATTTTCGTTTTTTGAGAGATGAAAACAGGAAAAATCTGTACAAATATGCAAAGTTTACTGATTGAAAAGGAAAATATATGACAAATAATTACAGATTTTGTTGTAAAAATATTTTTCGATGAGTGAAAATATTTCCGAAAAAATCTCTTTTCACTTATACAGACGATGAAAAATCGAATTTGCTACAAGATTTTGAAAAAAATTTAAAATTTTTTTTCAAAAAATCATTTTACCAGCTGTCTCCAGATCCCGAGACCGTCATCGACCCAGTATACTTCGCTTCCGTCCGTGGTGATGCAAAGCATCAATTCCTCCTGCTGATCCGCCGTCAGATCTTTGGCAAATCGGAAGGAATAGAAGGTTCTGCCGTAGTTTTCGAAGGTGGCGGGAGTATCTGCGGCGACTTCCCCGTCATACTTTGTGCGCTCTTTCAGCAGCTTAGCAATTTCCTCGGGAGTTTTTCCTTCAATCTCAAGTGTGACTGCTTCAAACTTTCCGTTTTTCGGGATGATCAATTCTTCGGAAGCGGCGCCCCAGCGGTTGGTGATCACGAAAAAGCGGTCAATTTCGGAAAGTTCGGTTTTTCCTTCGTTGCAGATGGCAAGCTCATCGTCGAAGAAGCAATAGGTGCGGTAAAGAAGGACACTGCCGTCGAAAGTGAATACGGTGATGTCAGCTTTGTAGTATTCAAGTGCATTCGGTCTTACCAGCGCCAGTGCGGAGGGCTTGCCTTCTTTGACATCGGCAAAGAAATCACGAATCCGATCGGTTTGAAAAGCCGCGGTTGCTTTTTCGGAACTTATTGCCAAAAGCTCCGGTCTTGAATTTATTGCCGAAACCATCTGCGAATCCGGAAAGGCGTTTTGCAGCCACGAGCCTGTTTGTATAAACCCATACGTGTGGGCGAGAAGAAACGCAAAGTCTGTGTGTGTCTTGAGAAATTCCTCCGTTTGTGCGTCGGTAAGATTCTGCACACTTTTCAGAAGTGCCAAATCCACGGAAATTTCGGGTGTTTCTCCGGACGAAACGGTCACTTCCGAAGAAGCAGGATCAGCAGAGGAGGACTTTTCTGCGGACGAAACGGTCGTCTCCGAAGAAGCAGGATCAGAAGAGGAGGCGGAAATGCCGGGATCGCAGGCGCAAAGCGTGAGCGCCGCAAGGAAAATCGGAAGAATCGCGCGGGAGAAAAGTTTTTTCATTATAACACCTCATCATTTTTTTAATTGTTTCAGTATTTTTAATACCGTTCACCTATATAGACGACAAAAAATCAAATTTGCTACAAGATTTTGAAAAAATTTAATTTTTTCAAAAAAACAGGCAGACGAAATCGTCTGCCTGTTCAAAATACGGAATTTTGTTTATTTTACGGAAAACATCAGTTCGGCATAGCTCGGAAGTGGCCAGAATTCGGAAGCGGTCAGTGTTTCGGCTTCGTCCGCGGCACGGCGCAAGGTTTCCATTTTCACAAGCACCTCGTCGCGGCAGAGGTTGGCTTTTTCCAGAGGATCGGTTTCGGCGTGCATTTTCTGCAGGGCATTCTCCAGTTTTTTGGTGTCCGCAAACACGTCGCCGGAAAGGCGGGACAGTGTGCCGATCAGCTCGGTTTCATAGCGGTCATCCGCCGAATACAGCGCCTTCGCGGAAGCGGCATCCGCCAAAGATTTCACATAGCGGCTGATGGCGGGGAGAATCTGTTTTTTTGTCATGTCAAGCATGGTCAGCGCTTCGATGTTGATCAGCTTGCTGTAATTTTCCAGCATGATTTCATAGCGCGAACGGATTTCCGTTTCGCTGAACACACCGTGACGGGTGAAAAGCTCCACGTTCTTTTCCTTCAGCAGGTGGGGCAGGCAGTCGGGCGTGGTACGCAGGTTATACAGTCCGCGTGCTTCGGCTTCCTTCACCCATGCGTCGTCGTATCCGTTGCCGTTGAACAGAATACGGCGATGCTCCTTGATGGTGTTGACAATCAGATTATGCAGATCGTTCTGGAAATCCTGCCCGTTTTCCAAAGTATCGGCAAACTGGCGCAGGGCTTCGGCGACCGCCGTGTTGATCACCACGTTGCAGTCGGCAACGGAGGCGGCGGAACCCGGCATACGGAATTCGAATTTATTTCCGGTGAAAGCAAACGGGGAGGTGCGGTTGCGGTCGGTGGTGTCTTTCGGGAAACGGGGGAGAACGTGTACACCGACTTTCATCTGCACGGTTTCCCTGACGTCATAGACCGTGCCGTTTTCCAACGCGTCGAGAATGGCGCCCAGCTCGTCTCCCAAAAACATCGAAACGATCGCGGGCGGCGCTTCGTTGGCACCGAGACGGTGGTCATTTCCCGCAGAGGCGATGGAAATGCGCAGCAGATCCTGATATTCGTCCACCGCTTTGATAACTGCGCACAAAAACAACAAAAACTGTGCGTTTTCATGGGGCGTTTCGCCCGGCTCCAACAGGTTGACACCGGTGTTGGTGGTGATCGACCAGTTGTTGTGCTTGCCGCTGCCGTTGACGCCATCAAAGGGCTTTTCGTGCAGCAGGCAGACCATGCCGTGCTTGACTGCCGTTTTTTGCAGAATTTCCATGGTCAGCTGGTTGTGGTCGGTGGCAATATTGGTGGTGGTATAGATCGGGGCAAGCTCGTGCTGTGCGGGCGCGGCTTCGTTGTGTTCCGTTTTTGCCAGAACGCCCAGCTTCCACAGCGTCTCGTCCACATCCTTCATGAACGCCAGCACACGCGGTTTGATTGTGCCGAAATAGTGGTCGTCCAGCTCCTGCCCTTTGGGGGCTTTGGTACCGAAAAGGGTTCTTCCGGTGAAGATCAGATCAGGGCGTTTTTCAAAAACCCCGCGGTCGATGAGAAAATATTCCTGCTCCGGTCCCACGGTGGTTTTCACCGAAGTCACCTCGCTGTTTCCGAACAGCTTCAGCACCCGCATGGTCTGACGGTTGAGTGATTCCATGGAACGCAGAAGCGGCGTCTTTTTGTCCAGCGCTTCGCCGCCGTAGGAACAGAATGCGGTCGGAATACAGAGGGTGGAATCCTTGATGAACGCATAGGAAGTGGGGTCCCATGCCGTGTAGCCGCGGGCTTCAAAGGTCGCGCGCAGACCGCCGGACGGAAAACTGGAAGCGTCGGACTCGCCCTTGACCAGTTCCTTGCCGGAAAATTCCATGATAATGCGTCCGTCGTCAATCGGCGAAATGAAGCTGTCGTGCTTTTCGGCGGTGATGCCGGTCATCGGCTGGAACCAGTGGGTGTAGTGGGTGGCGCCCTTTTCGATTGCCCAGTCCTTCATGGCGTTTGCCACGATGTTGGCAACGGTGATGTCGAGCTTTCTGCCGTCCTTGACGGTTCTTTGCATTGCCTTATAGGTGTCCTTCGGCAGGCGCTCCTTCATGACGGTGTCGTTAAAAACCAGAGAGCCGAAGGTGTCGGAAATTGTACTCATGCTATTCCCCCTCAAAAATCAAAAGCGCCACAGAGACCTCTGCGACGCAAAGCAAACAAAAATATTATAGCCTGCGCCGGGAAAAAAGTCAATAGGATTCATTCGCCGAGTTTCTGTTGTTCGCGGAATTCCCGCGGAGAAACGCCGACGTGTTTGCGGAACGCCGTGGAAAAATAGCACGGATCGTCATACCCGATGGCGGCGGCAATTTCGTTGACAGGAAGCTGTGTGGAAAGCAAAAGGTCTTTGGCAACCAGAAATTTTTTCTTTTGCAGATAGGCAAGCGGACTGATCCCCTCGTTTTTCTGAAAGAGCTTGCAGAGATGCTTGGCGCTGACGTTGCATTGCGCGGCAATGTCCTCGACGGTCAGCTTCCGGTAAATGTTGATCTCAATGAAATCCTTGGCGCTTTCCGTCAGCGAAGTACGGGCAACGGTGGTGACGTTTTGCAGGGATAGCAGCTCGTAGAAAACGGAAGTGAAGTAAAGATCCTGTGAACGTCCCGAGAGCTTGGTCTCCATGGCTTTCTGGAAAACCAAAAGCACACGCTTGGGGTTCTGAATGGTGAATTTGTGCGCGGTCAGCGGGATTCCGCACTGAAGCAGCAGTTCTTCGGCTTTTTTGCCGTCGAACATGATCCAGTAATGAAACCACGGGTCGTCAAACGATTCCAGTGTCTGCAATTCGTTGGGCACGATCAGAAATCCCTCGCCGGCATGGATCGGCATTCCGTTGTATTGCCCGTACCCGGAAAAGACATAGTGGAGAATGTATTTTTTTCGCAAAACCGGACCGAACTTGTGAAAACGTTTGTTGTGACTGGTGCCGATTTCGGAAATGGCAAGGTCTTTGTCTGCAATGTCGGTGTTGAACAGGTAAAGCAAAAAAATCACCCCTTTTTTCTTATGATACCGAAAAAAGAAAACGATGTCAAGCGAAAAAATCAAATATTTTCGCACAAAAAAAGGGTTCAAAAAAACGGAAAACTATGTGATAATATAAGAAAAAAGCGAAGGTGTGAGCAAAATGGTATCAAAAATCGTATAAGAGCACGGAAATCCGTTTTTTGAAATTGATGGGGAGCGTTTTGTTCCGGCAGCTTATCGGACCTATCGGTTCTATCCGGCAAATATCCGGCATATTTACCGCTGCGGCATCCGTTTGTTCCAGATGATCGTCAGCGGGGGAATCAATTCCATAAAAACCGCCTATTCCTGGTACGGCGAGTGCTGGAAGGGACACGGACAGTATGACTTCACGGCATTTGACAGGCAGATTCAGGACTATATGCGGGAAGCGCCCGAAGGATACTTTTACGTACAGGTGACCTTGGACAATTCGTCATGGTGGCAGGAGGAAAACCCGGAGGATCCGTCGAGCTTTTCGCTGCTCGGTCAGGCGGTTTTCTGCGACCGTTGGAAGAGGGAAGCGGCGGAGTACCTGAAGGCGTTTCTCACCTATGCGGAGGAAAAGTACGGCGACCGCATTTTCTCGTACAGCTTTACTGCTGGCTGGTGCACGGAGTTTTTCTGCGAAGAAAAAGGAAAAGCCAACGCGGTGAAAAAGGAAAAGTGGCGCGAATTTCTGGGCGACCCGAACGCCGAAGTCCCCGAAAATTTCTGCATTGACGACACGGCGTTCCGCAAGGCGGGAAGTTTGGAATACAAGTATCTGGAATGGTCGTGCAATGCCGTTGCCGATACGATCAATTTCTTCGGCGCCGAGGCACAGAAGGTCATAAAACATCAAAAAATTCTCGGACTGTTTTTGGGATATATCGATATGTCCTGCCCGACACAGAACACATGGCTGACCAATGCGTATGAAAAGTGCTGGGCAAATCCCGATTTCGACATGGTGTATTCGCCCGCTGCGTATAAAGAAAATCGGTTCCTCAATTACGTCAGCTCCTTCCAGCAGGCGGTGGATTCGCTGGCGGTGCATAAAAAACTGTATCTGCACGAGATGGATCACCGCACGGAACTGGCAAAATATGCTCGGGAACGCGGTACGCATATGTGGGACTGCTATGATACCCAGCGCGAATCGTTCCAGGTGCTGCGGCGCGAACTGGCACTGACCATGGAACACCACGCGACCTATTGGTGGTTCGACTTCATGGGCGGGTATTATAATACTCCCGAATATGAAGTGGAGCTGCGCCATCAGTTGGATATTTTCAAGCGTCTGTCGTATATCGAGCGGAAAAACGTGTCCGAGGTGGCGGTGTTTGTGGACCCGATGTCGTTTTTGAGCTACCAGGAAAACAGCGACATTTTCACCGAGACCGTGCGCATGAGTCTGAATGAACTGCGCCGCTGCGGCACGCCGTACGACGTGTTCAACCTCAACGACCTGCCGCTGTTGGACAAAAACAAATATAAACTCTACGTGTTTCTCAATGCGGTACATCCGAAGCCTGAAATTGCGGAATATATCGAAAACGAACTGAAGGATAAGTACAAATTCTTTGTCGGCGCGCCGGGTTACGGCTTCGGCGAAACACTTTCGACGGAGAACATCACCCGCCTGACGGGAATGCACACCGAGGCGTTTTCCACCGATCGGCTGGTTCCCGCGTTTTATAAAGGAAAAGAATTTGGCTTCAAAAACGGGAATTATATTTACACGAGAGAATATGTCTCCCGCGGCGGCTATATTACCCCGCTGTTTGCAATCACCGATCCGACGGCGGAAACGCTGGCACAGTACGACAACGGCAAGGTCGCCTGCGCGTATAAAGACCGGACGTTTTATTGCGCGGCGGGAAATATTCCGTACACGCTGTTCAGTGACGCGGCAGAACGCGCGGGTGCGCATATTTATTTCAAGGACGGTCACGGACTTTCCGTTACTTCTTCGTTTTTGGCGGTCAATACCATCGGCAACGGCACCTGCACGGTGACCATGCCCGAAGATTGTATGCTGATTGATCTGTACGACGAAGGAAATTTCTACCGCACCGACGAAAACCGCCGCTTCACCTTTACGAGTGAAGTGAACGATTCCAAACTTTTTTTGATCCGCAAACGGTAAAAATGCAACACTTGCCTTTGATTTTGACACTTTCTTTGTGAAGGACTTTGTATACAATAAAGACAAAGGCGGTGTGACAATGAAAAAAATCGTTTGCTTGCTTTTGGCGGTTCTGCTTTGCCTGTGCGCTCTCGGCTCCTGCGGGGAAGAGATTGTGGATTGGGTGGATTTTCTTCAGGCGGACGGCAGACAGTATCAAAAGACCGAAACCGAGGTTCCCGAATCCGAAGTCGGAGAGGCACGCGGCAAAGTGACGGCGACCATTCCTGAAAACGCCAAGCACACGTATCAGACCAAGGACGGCGAAGCGTCGTATCTGGTGGTCGGAACCGAATATTTTGCCGTTCTCGGACAGGACGAACGGTACCTGGCGGTGAAAAACGAATCGGGAAGATATTGCCTGTATAAAGTCAAAGATGCGCCCGCCCTGCGGTTTGATACCCTTGATGAAACGCTTGTCGGACAGACACTGACCGTCGGTGACATGACGGCGCAGACAACGGTGATTACCACGGCAGAGGAACTGAAACAACTGTTCGACGAGCGGGAGGAAACGAAAAAATACGACGAAGCGTTTTTCAAAACGCATCGATTGATTGCCGCCGTGTTTGAAAACGACAGTGAGACGACGGTCTACCTCCCGGTTTCTTACCGAAACGGCGTGCTGACACTGGCGCAGATCGTGTACGACGGTGACCCGGAGTATACCGTCGGACGCTGCTTTTTGCTGGAAACCGAGGAGCCTTGCGAGACGGTCGAAGTGAAAACCGAAACGGTTCATTATCTGATCGGATCGCCCTCGGCAATGGATATCACGGACATCGGCGACGGATTTTTCACTGCGGTGCCGGTCATTCCGCTTCCGTATCGGTATGTGGTGACGGCACAGCTGGACGAAAACTACTGCGTGGGCGACCGCGTGCAGGTCACCTGCGAAGGCTATTATTCCACGGAGGACAATGTCTGCTATCTGAAAGCCAATACCGTGGAACCGAGCGATTTTGAACTTCAGCCGGGAATGACCTATAAACCGGTGATTTACCTCTATCCCGAAACCGAAACAGAGGTTTCCGTGACGCTGGATTATGACGGCACGCTGACGCATACCTATCCCGTTTATCGGGACGGCTGGACAGTCACCGCGTACCCGGACGGCACACTGACGGACGAGAAGGGAACCTACCCGTATCTTTTCTGGGACGGCAAAGCGGATTTTTCCTATGATTTTTCCGAAGGCTTCTGCGTGTCCGGCGAGGACAGCGAACGCTTTTTGCGGAAAAAACTGTCCGTTCTCGGACTCAACGCCGAGGAAACGGAGGCGTTTCTGGAGTTCTGGCTCGAACCGCTCAAAAAGAATCCGTATAATCTTATCAGCTTCCAGCGCGAGGCGTACACCGATCATGCCGTGCTGACCGTGACGCCGACACCGGACAGCGTTCTCCGCGTGTTTATGGCATACCGCCCGCTTGAAGAACCCATCGATATTCCCGCTCAGACCCTGACGCCGTGTACCCGCACGGGATTTGTTGTGGTGGAATGGGGCGGCGCAATGTGTCGAACATGTAAATAAACCGTAACATTTCATGCCCGTCGATTGACAGACCTTGCGGAAAATGCTAAAATTTTCTGTGATGTGTCCGTTCGACGGGCAATTTGTTTTTCGGGAAGGGAATTTATGCTCCAATTAAAAAATATTACCAAGGATTATACTGTCGCCGATACCACAGTGTCGGCATTGAAGGGAATTTCATTGTCGTTTCGGGAAAATGAATTTGTGGCGATTCTCGGTCATTCGGGATGCGGAAAAAGCACCCTGCTCAATATTATCGGAGGATTGGATCATTATACCTCCGGCGATCTGATTATCAACGGAAGATCTACCAAAGAGTACACCGATCACGATTGGGACGCCTACCGCAACCATTCGATCGGTTTTGTGTTTCAGAGCTATAATCTGATTTCCCATCAGACCGTGCTTTCCAATGTGGAGCTGGCGCTGACCATTTCAGGCGTTTCCAAATCGGAACGCCGCCGTCGGGCGGTGGAGGCGCTGGAAAAAGTGGGACTCGGCGATCAGCTCAACAAAAAGCCGAATCAGATGTCCGGCGGACAGATGCAGCGTGTGGCAATTGCCCGTGCGCTGGTGAACAATCCGGATATCCTGCTGGCGGACGAACCGACGGGCGCACTGGATTCCGAAACCAGCGTGCAGGTCATGGAGCTGATCCGGGAAATCGCGCGGGACAAACTGGTGATTATGGTGACGCATAATCCGGAACTGGCACAGCAGTATGCCACCCGAATCGTGAAAATCAAGGACGGCAGAATTGTCAGCGACAGTAATCCGTTGGAAACGGTGCAGGAAACGCCGAAGCCGCAGAAAAACAAACGGGTGTCCATGTCGTTTCCGACCGCATTTTCGCTCTCTCTGAACAATCTCATGACCAAAAAGGGACGCACGTTTATGACCTCCTTTGCGGGGTCAATCGGCATCATCGGCATCGCGTTGATTCTGTCGCTTTCCACCGGAATCAATACCTATATACAGAAAGTGCAGGAGCAGACCCTCTCGTCCTATCCGATCTCTATTCAGGCGCAAAGTGAGGACACCGCGGCACTGATGGCGTCTCTCATGGACATCGGCAAATCACAGCACGAAGAAAAAGAGGGACAGGACGACGCGGTGTATGCCAACGCGATTCTGTACGATTTTATTCATACGATGAACAGCAGCACGACGCAGACAAATAATCTGACGAAGCTGAAAGCCTATCTGGAGCGGGAAACCGATTCCAAAGAGTACCTCACCGCCGTCCGCTATACCTATGATCTCGCGCCTTCGATCTATACCGAGGACGAAAAGGGAAAAATCATTCTGTCGGATTTTTCTTCTCTGATGGGAACCGAAACGACGATGCCCGCAGGACAAAGTGCCATGTACGGAGATACCGGAATCTGGAGCGAGCTGCTTTCGGGCGAGGATGAACCGGTCAATGAGCTGCTTTTGAAGCAGTACGACCTGCTTTACGGCACTTGGCCGCAGAAATTCGACGAAACAGTGCTGATTGTCAATCAGAACAACGAGCTTTCGGATATGGCACTGTATACTCTGGGTTTCAAGGATTCCGAACAGCTCAAAACCATTCTGAAAGCCGCCGTCAGCGGCGAGGACGTGACGGACGAGGGCGCGTCGCAGTGGTCGTATGAGCAGATCTGCGAAAAGAAATTCAAGCTGATTCTTCCCGCCGACCGCTATCAGTACCGCGAGGAAAGCGGCACTTATACCGATCTGACCGCCACCGAAGCGGGAAAAGAATACCTTTATAAATCGGATGATGTGGGCGTGACGCTGAAAATCACGGGCATTGTCCGCGTCGGCGGAGACACGGCGTCCATGCAGACGGGCGGCATCGGCTATACAAAACTGCTGACGGATTATATTCTCGAAACCACGAAAAACAGTGCGGTTGTGCAGGCACAGCTTTCCGACCCGAACACCGATGTGCTCAGCGGAAAGCCCTTCAAAGCGCAGGACGATGAGACGCTTGACGAGACGCAGAAAGCCGTCCGCGCCCGCGACTATCTCGAACAGGCGGCGGGTAGAGCAAAAACCGACGCGGTGCGTGAATTGCTCTGCACCCCGACGGAATCCTATGTTTCTGCCGTCACCGAACAGCAGATCGGCTCTTTGACGCGCGAGCAGATCGAAGCGCAGGTCACGGCGGCTTACGCCGAACAGATGAACGTGGATCCCGCGACGGTCGCCGCGTATATTGCCGACATGGACGACGAAACGCTGCTCGGATATGTGCGCGAGGCAGTAGGGGAGTCGGTGCGCACGCAGTACCGCGAACAGACCGCGCAGAAAATGGCGGCGCTGAACGACGAACAGCTGCTTGCCGCGTGGGAGAATACCGACTGCTCCGACGAACAGTATGCCGCATTTTACGAGACGTATCTGTCGCAGATCATGTTTTCGGATTCCACTCTGGAGGACACCCTGAAAACGCTCGGCTATGCCGATCCCGACCGTCCGTCCTCCATTCTTTTGTATGTGTCCACGTTTGCCGACAAAGAAAAAGCCGCCGACCTGATTGATCGGTATAATGCGCAGGCAAGCGAGGAGGATCAGATTACCTATACGGATATGGTTGCCCTGCTGATGTCCTCCGTGACCGATATCATCAGCGGCGTGTCGTATCTGCTGATAGCCTTTGTGGGCATTTCGCTGGTCGTGTCGTCGATCATGATCGGAATTATCACCTATATTTCGGTGCTGGAAAGAACGCGCGAAATCGGTATTCTCCGCGCGATCGGCGCGTCCAAACGTGACGTTTCCCGTGTATTCAATGCCGAAACACTGCTTGTCGGATTGGGCGCGGGCGTGATCGGTATCGGAGTGGCGGTGCTGCTGAATCTGCCGATCAATGCCATTCTTCATGCACTCACGGGATTGACCGAGCTTAAAGCGACGCTCCCGATTGTCGGCGCAGTCATACTGGTGGCAATCAGTATGCTGCTGACCTTTGTCGCCGGATTGATTCCGTCGCGTATGGCGGCGCGCAAAGACCCCGTTACCGCATTGCGCACGGAATAACTTGCATTTTTCGGAAAATGTGGTATGATTTAAGAAAAGGGGCGTGAGATCATGCACTTGCAGGAATCGGGAGAAATGTACCTGGAAACCATTCTGGTGCTGTCCAAAAAAGGAAAAACCGTTCGTTCGGTGGATGTCAGTGAATATATGGGATTTTCCAAACCGAGTGTGAGCCGCGCGATCGGACTGCTGAAAAGCGGCGGTTATGTGGAAATGGATCGGGACGGAACTTTGACGCTGACGGAAAGCGGAAGGGAAATTGCCGAAAAGATTTATGAGCGGCACACGCTGTTGACGGGATTTTTGATCCGATTGGGCGTGGATGAGAGCATTGCGGCTCAGGATGCCTGTAAAATGGAACATGATATCAGCGATGAATCGTTTGAAGCTATGAAACGCCATGTGTTAAAAACAGAACGGGAATAATCGTGAAAAATAAGAAATACCGACACATTTTGATTGTGTCGGTATTTTTTTATAAAATATTTGAAAATGTTGTAGCAAACGGAGATTTTCAGCGTCTATATAAGTGAGGACTTGACAAAAAGTTACGACATTAGTATAATGTTGTTACGACAAAAAGGGAAGGTGGATGCATGGAAATTTTGAAGAGGGAAGAATACGGACAGTTTGAGCGCTTTTTGCGTTCACAGCCGGACGTGTCGTTTATGCAGTCGGCAGCATGGCGTGCGGTGAAGGATCGGTGGAAGCATGAGGTGGTGGTCGTGCGCGACGAAATGGGGGAGATCATCGGCGGAATGTCGGTGCTGATCCGGACGGTATTTCCCGGGATGACCTTATTATATGCGCCACGCGGACCTGTGTGCGATCTTTCGGACGAGAAAACCGTCCGCGAGCTTTTGCGCGGTGCGCAAAAGCTCGCGGAAAAATATCATGCGTTTGCCTTGAAAATCGATCCGGAAGTGCCCGAAAGCGACCGACAGACGATCAGAACCCTGCGCGCCTGCGGATTTTTTTACCGACCGGGCGCGGCGGAATATGAAACGGTGCAGCGGCGGTACAATTACGTTATCTTGAACCTCTACGAAAAGAGCGGAGAGGAGCTTTTGCAGTCGTTCAAGCCGAAATGCCGCTATAATATCCGTCTGGCGCAGCGCAGCGGTATGGTCTGCAAGGTGCAGGGAGCAGAAGGACTGGACGATTTCTATGCGCTGTACGAAAGCACCGGGCAGCGTGCCGGTTTTTCCGTGAGAAGCAAAGAGTATTGCCGGAAACTGCTGGAGGCGTTCGACGGAGACGCGCGGATTTTCACGGCGTACCAAGAGAAAACTCCCGCGGCGAGTGCGCTGATGATTACCTATGCGGGACGCACGAGCTATCTTTTCGGTGGAAGTGCGCATGAAAGCCACAGTAAAGCGGGACACGCCGTGATGTATGAAGCAATCCGATGGGCGGCGGTGCAGGGATGCGACACTTTTGATTTCATGGCGGTGCCG
>ERZ808246.1169-NODE-1169-length-19535-cov-3.520277_pt1 | contig 19535 bp, 25 predicted proteins | sample MGYA00521083_ERZ808246 | MGnify/ENA primary metagenome ERZ808246 (study PRJEB31516, sample SAMN03275577) | gut metagenome | biome: mammalia-associated habitat; material: feces | host: Papio cynocephalus | place: Kenya | collected 2012-07-07 ... | reverse complement strand
GCCCCTCGGCTTATGAAGGCTTAGAGAGGCCCAGTAAGGCTTACCCTCCCCAAAAAAAACTCCAATTCCTCACCCGTTTATCACATGTGCCATCCACGTCCCGCTCTCGTCCATGTTTGCCCTCTTCACTCCGTGCGATGTCACTCTGAACGTGCTCCTCTTCTTCAGGCAGCTTGCTGGCTCCAGGTCCTTGTATATAGCGTCCGCTTCGGCTCGCAGCCTCTGGATGTCCTCTTCCGTCAGCTCGTAGCCTCCTCCGGCATGGCTCCACCCGTTGTCCGAGTCTGTCGTGTTGTTCACCTTACCCGGACCCAGTATCATCCATTTCAGCAGGTCGGCGTATGCCAGCCGCGCCTTGTCCCTGTCGCACGACGCGTAGTCCTCGCCGCCGTCCAGCTCGCGGTCCACGAGTATGGTTCGCATCGCCTCTGTCGGCACGTCATACTTCACCTTGCTCAGCAGCGCGTCCTCCACCGTCAGTATTCCTATGTTGTCGTTCACGTCGCTCATCTCGTCCCTATTTTTCGTTTCTCATTATTGTCCTTTCCTAAACCTCCCCAAGCACCCTCCAAGCCGAAAATGTCCCCATGGCTTAGAGAGGCTTAGGAAGGCTCTGTAAGGCTTGACTCCTGCCCTTAGTCCGCCTGGCTGATGTCCATTATCATGTGGTCTGGGAAGTCTATCAGTGCCGGGCAAGCCGAGAACATCACGTCCGTGTGCCACTCCATGAACTTGCCGTTTGGCACTACCGAGTTCATCAGTAGTCCCAGTCCGTCGTTTGTCGAGCCGAACACCGTCGAGATTGCCTTGTTGCCCGCAAACTCTATCATCTTGCGGTCAAGCTGGTCGGTGCGCTCAAACTCCACAGCGTCGCCTGCCGGTCTGAGCACCACGATGTTGTCTGCCCAGCCCTGCTTGAACTCGTCCTTTGAGTGGGTCAGGTTGCGCTCCTTCTCTGTCACTATCTCTATCGGGCTCACGCCCTCGAAGTCGGTGAAGGCTTTCACAAACTGGTCCTTGCTTATCGGCATTGTTGCCGTGGCGGCGATGTAGTTCAGCTTGCGCCAGTCAAGCACAAGCTCTCTCACTTCCTTGTTCTTCAAGAACACGTCGTTGAACGCCTTGCGCGTCATCTGCCACACCAGCGGACCGTCGTAGCCGCCTCGCAGGTCGCGGTACTTGGCTTCCTTCTCCTTCATGTAGGTCAGGATGGTCGCGTCCTTGTCTGCCCAAGCCTTTGCGCCGCCTTTCACGAAGTTGTCGCCGTACTCTATCGGGCTTATCGCCGTGTGGAGCGGGGTGGAGATGCCTCGGCCGATGCCTGAGTAGTCTATCTTGCCCGTCGACATCAGCTGGGCGGTCATGAAGTTCATGGTCGCGTCTACGGAGTCAATGCGCACCTGCACCTCGTCGCTCCATGCGGCTATGATGTCCGCGTCGTTGCCGAACTCCTCATACTGCTTCATGCGCGCGTAGCGCTCCACGGCGGTTTCTACGTAGCCGGGGGTGATGAAGTCTGGTATCGAGGCTGAGTACCACTTGAAGCCATCGCGGTCCAACTGGTTCGAGTCTCCCAACGGCGCTCTCAGGTCGGCCATTGGAGCCGCCTTGCGGGCGCGGGCCTTCACGTTGAATGTCGCGAGGCCGTAGTTGTCTGTCGGAGTTAGGAACGGGGCGTTGTGGCCCTGGGTCTTGTACCAGCCGTAGTTTGTGAAGAAGATCTCCTTGTTGTCCAAGAAGGTCTGTAGGTATCGCACGTTCTCCTGCGAACCGAAGAACTTCGCGATACGCGAGTTGTTGAAATCAAATTTTGGCATAGTCCTGATTCAATCTTTTTACCTTTTTTCTTTTCTGTTCTTTCTCTCTCTTAGTCCCGCCTCTGTCTTTAGAGGTGGAACCAGCCGTTCACGCGGCTCTTGTTCAGCGCTTTCACTGCCGGGGGTATCGGCGACATGCGGTCTATGTACATCACGGTGTCGTCATTGGCGAGGAACGGGGTGAGCATGTACAGGGCGCCTTCGTTATTGGCTGTGCCGCCGCCTGGGGTGAACAGGAAGTCGTAGTCGCACTGCGCGTAGCCGTTGGGGTTTGTCACCATGGCTTTCTTCTTCGCGCCTGCCTCGGCTGCCTCTACGAGAACGTCGTCTTTGTTCACCTGCCCGAGCGTTTCCGAGAGGGTCACTTTCCATACGTCGCCTGCCGCAGTGTCGGTTGTCTCTTCCACTGACGTCACGGTCACTGCCGTGCCTGTGCCGTCAAGGGTGCTCGGGGCTACCATGATGTTGTCGCCCACAAACGGTATGTGCTTGTAGCCGTCACGCACGAGCAGTATCTCCACGTCTGTGGCTGATGCCGCGTTCTTTGCCACCTGGTACGACTTCAGTATCTTCACCGTCGCGCCTGCGTCGCCGTAGATGCCGGGGTCGTACTCAAGGAAGTCGCCTGCGTAAATCTTCGCGTAACCCTTGAACGGGTTCAAGAGCTTGCCGCCGCTTGTCGGCGTGCGGAAGGCGTCCTTGGCCGCGCCTATGAGCTTCACGAACACATATCTGTGTCCGCCAACCGAGCCGCGTGCCTGTATCAGCGTCCGCCCGGCGAAGTAGCCGCTGCGGGTCAGCCGCTCCTGATAGTAAGCTGAGTTGTTTTCCATAATCTTTCTTTTTTGTTATCCTGAAATCCTTTATAATGCCTTGCTCTTATTCTTGGTCGGCTTTGGGTTTTCGTCTGCCTGCCAGTGCCTTCACGTCGTCCCATTCGTGCTCGTCAACGGCTCCTGCACCGCCGCCTCCGCCTCCACGGGGCTTGCCTCCGCCTGTCCAGCCTGCTGCCTTGGTGTCCTCGTTGTACAGCTTCTCGGCATTGCCCACGAGTGCTGCCACGTCGGCATTCTCCTCGGGTATCTCGAGCCTGTCGATTGCTGTCTTCACGAAGAAGTCGTTGGCTTCAAGTCCTGCCTTTGCAAACTTTTCCTTCAAGCCTTTCTTTACTGAGTTCAGCAATGCGTTCTTCGCGTCTGCTGCCTCTTTCTGCTTGCGGGCTTCGCGCTCTGCCTGCATCTCGGCGTACATCTTCTTCGCCCATGCTGGCATCTTTTTCTCGTCGGGCATCTCCTCGTCATCTTCCTCGTCGTCAGTGTTCTCGTCTGCCTCCTCGCGCTCCTTCTGCTTGCGCTTCTCCTCGCGCTCCTTGGCTTTCTTCTTGTAGTCTTTCACTTGCGCCGATACGTCGGTGTGCAGATTGCCGTCCATGCGCTTCAGTCGGTTGGCTATGCGTTCCACGAGCTTTTCGTTGGCTGCCTCGTCATCGCCGAAGTCGTCCAGCATGTCGTCCAGCTCCTCGTTCACGGTTTTCTCGCTCAGTGTCAGCTTCGTGCCGCCCAACTTGCCCTTTACCTTCTCTAAGAGTTCTTCTCTTGTCATCTTGGTTCCTGATTTTTAGTTTGTTCTGCCGGGTGCTTCCCGTCATTTTTCACTCTCTTTAGCAGGTGCTTCCTCCTAAAGTCTATAAATAATGAATATTCATACGCAAAAATACGTATAAATATGCACAAAACAAAGAAAAACTTATTATTTTTGCATAAATATACACTAAATAGCGTATAATTATGCGAAATACCCCCCCCAAAGTCTCTCGGCTTAGGAAGGCTTAGAGAGGCTTAGGAAGGCTTAACCATAAGCCCCACATAAGCCCCACGGCTTAGAAAGGCCCAAAGAGGCTTAGAAAGGCTTAGCCCCAATCAAAAAAATCAGCAATCTATGAAGCAGTTTTCTCCTTTCCGCCTTCCCTCTGGCGAACCGGTTTACACCCAGGAATACATCCAGTCCCTCCGCGATGCCGACAAGCGTCACCCCGACAATCTCAAGATTATCGCGCAGCGTGGCGGACAGGAGCGTATGCTATCAATAGACGCTGACATCAAGATAGTGGGAGGCAGCCGTGGCGGATCCAAGTCCTTCAGCTCCCTCATGGAAGCCTTGAAAGACATCAAAACCCCAGACTTTCATGCGGTTATTGTGCGAAAGGAGAAGGATGACTTGCAGTCTCTAATCACAGACTCATACAAACTATACTCCCAGTTCGGCACATACAACAAGTCCCAGAATGATATGACTTGGAACTTCAACAATGGAGGGTGGTTGAAGTTTTCATATTACGCTGGTGCTTACCAGCCAGATTTCAAGGATAGGTTTCAAGGTCGTCAATATGCTTACATCTGCATCGACGAGGGTACTCAATGCCCATACAAGAAGTTCAAGTATCTCTTGACCAACAACCGAAACGCTGCACATATCAGAAACCGCTTCTGGATTACATGCAACCCCGACCCCGAGTCGTGGGTACGCAAGTTCATCGACTGGTGGGTCGACGACGACGGTTACATCATCCCGGAGCGCGACGGGGTCATCCGCTATTGCTTCATGGATGGCGACACGCCCGACTCTATCTATTGGGGCGACTCGCGCGAGGAGGTCTACGAGCAGTGTAGGGGCATTATCGACAAGCTATGGAAGCCGAGCTACGAGGAACTGGGCTACTCCAAACTGGAGATGTTCATCAAGTCGGCTACGTTCATCCGGGCCGACGTGTCCGAGAACATCAAGCTCATTTCCACCGATGCTTCCTACATCGCCAACCTTGCGCAACAGGACGAGGAGCAGCGTATGCGCGACCTTGAGGCTAACTGGAACTGGAAGGCTGCCGGCGACGACATGATTAAGATGGAAGACCTCGAAGAGATTTTTGACAATGCCGAACAGATTGGCGATGGCATTCACCGCGCCTCTGCCGATATTGCCTTTACCGGGGGCGACAACTTCGTCATGTGGCACTGGATAGGGTGGCATTGTGTCGACCTTATCGTGCTCCGGCTCGACCCTAAGACGCTTGTCTCTGTCGTGCAGGCTAAGCTTCGCGAGTGGGGGGTCGAGGAGCGCAACTTTACTTACGATATGCAGGGCATCGGACAGTATTTCAAGGGCTTCTTCCGCGATGCCGTGCCGTTCAACAACCAGGCTGCGCCTGTTCCTGCAAACCACAAGGAAGAGGAGGGTATCAAGTATCTCTACAAGGATTTGAAGTCGCAGTGTGCGTGGCTATTCTACAAGATGGTCAAGGAACGAAAGATTTCCATAGCATCCGAACTCTTGGAGCGGAAGTATTCGGGCAGTGGCTTCGACAAGGTGCCGCTCAGACAAATCCTTCAGAAGGAGCGCAAAATGCTGCGACGTGACGAGAACGGCGACGACCGGGGATTCAAACTTATGCCCAAGAAACTGGCTAAGAAGTATGTCGGACACTCGCCCGACTTCTTCGAGTCGTGGTTCTATGTGATGATTTTCAGTTTAAAAATTAAAAAACACAATAAGGTTAAAGGATTATGGAGAATATGAATTTTAGAGAAATTCTCGTGAAACAGCCTTTCTACGAGATGAAACCTGACGGGTATATGAACCACGGGCTTTACACCGACAAGGTGGGCGACCGATCATACACCACTATGCCGTTCGACCCTATGACGCGCCGCATCAAGACGCAGGCGGATTTTCTGCGCGAGTATTATCCATCGGGACACCGCATCTGGGACCACGATGCCTATCCCGATGTCATCAAGGAGAACCCCGACTACGACCCTTCCGACCCTAAGTCCGGCAAGCGCTACTATCTACAGCCTATCACGAGATGTGCCTTCGCTTTCCAGCAGCTCATCGCAACTAAGCATACGCTGCATCTTACTGGCAACGACGTGCAGTTCGAGCTTGCCGACGGCATCGACAGCCTCTCCAAGGAGGACGATATGCAGCGCAATCTCAACATATTCAAGAAAGGGTGGCTTATGGCTAACATGGAGATAGTGCATTTCGAAGCGGTCAATTCTTATATGATTGTCGCTGAGGCTGCGGTCGTTGGATATATCAATGATGGCAAGTTTGGCGCAAAGCCGCTCTCCTTCAAGAACGGCGATTATCTCTACCCGCATTTCGACTCTATCACTGGCGAACTCACTGTCTTTGCACGCAAGTACTACGACTCCGACGAGCAGGGCAACGCGCAGATTGAGTGGGTCGAGGTCTGGGATGATACCTATCTCTATCGCTTCAAGAATGATGTCTCGTCCGACAAGTCCATCGCGGAGAAGGCGGTCGAGAAGATTAAGAATATCTTCGGTATGTCGGGCTACGCACTTGTCGAGAAGCGAAAGCATGGCTTTCCTTTTATCCCTGTCGCCTATGCGCGCAATGAGGATGGACCGTGCTGGGCACCAGTGCAGCACAACATAGAGGACTACGAGGAGGCGTTCTCCTACCTATGCGAGAACAACAAGGCGTATGCCTTCCCCATCTTCTATGTCAAGGGCGACGGCGAGGATGTGGCTATCACTGGCGACGATATGACGGGGGCTGTCAAGTCTATCGCTATGGGGAGTAAGGATAACGACGCGGGCTTCCTCAACGGAACTGACGCTTCCGACGCTTTCGCCACGCAGCTCAACAAGTCCTACGAGCTTATATATGAGCTTTCCTTCACCGTCAAGCCGCCTGAGCTAAAGTCGGGCGACCTTCCAGGCGTGGCTATCAAGCTGCTCTATTCACCTGCCATCGAGGTGGCTATGAACGACGCGCAGCGACTACAGCCGTTCCTCGACCAGCTTGTGCGCATTGCCAAATTCGGCATCGGCTTCGAGAATAACATCACTGCCACGCTCACCGCGCTTGACATCAACGCGTGGGTCGAGCCGTACATCCACCAGAACAAGACGGAGGTTATCACCAACCTCGCCACTGCCGTGCAGAACCATTTCCTCTCCAAGCAGACGGCTTCCGAGCGCTGCCCTGACTTCCCAAAGAATGCCGAGTTCGACCGCATTCTCCGCGAACAGAAGGAGGAGGACCAGCAGGACTTGCTCATGGATATCGAAAAGCAAGACAATGCGACAGAAAACGCTATAAAAGAAAAGAAAGCTACTGCAAAAATTGAAGGCGGCACAGGAAATGTCCGTACTGGTCTTGGGGCAGGCCGGCCACGGACAGTAAATACTGACAAATGGGGTAATAGACCAGGCGAGAACAACTGGAATACATACAATGATATACATTAAATTATTACTTTAAGGAATTTGCGTATACGCAGAAATTTCAGAAATTTTACAAGTGTGGATAGGAAGGAGTAGCTACCTTCTGATAAAGGCAACTCGATAGCCTTTCCTCATATATATAAAATATCGAGCATTTAAAAATATCGAGCTTATGTTTTTGGAAAATAAAGAAATTTGGAAACCAATCGCTGACTATAAAGGGCTGTTTGAAGTTTCAAGTTTAGGGAGAATAAAAAGTCTTGAAAGAGAAGTCGTTAATAATTTAACGGGGAGAATACATGTAAAGCCGGAAATAATCTGCAAACAGCAAAAAAATGGCCATGGATACATGTGCATAACTTTACAGCGTCCAGGCAAAAAAGACAAAAGACGAAGATATGTTCATCAGTTGGTCGCAGAGGCGTTCCTGTCTAACCCAAATAGTCTACACGATATAAACCATAAAAATGAAGACAAAACAGATAATCGTGTGGAAAATTTGGAATATTGTGATAGAAAACATAATATGAACTGGGGGACATTGCAGGAACGCAAAAGAAATAAAATGTATAAAAATACAGAAGAAAGATTCTCGGACGTTGTGCAATATACTGTAAACATGAAAATTGTCGCTGTATATAAGAACGCTGGGGACGCTTCAAGAAAAACAGGATTTAGGAGGGGAAGTATAAGCCGGTGTTGTAGAGGGGAAAGGAATACATATATGGGTTATAAATGGGGATATAAAAAGATTTAAAAACCCTATAAAGAATTATATAACAGAACCTAATATGTCAAAATACATTTCCATTTCCCGTTCCCGTGCCCTCACCGCTTGCGAGTCACGAGTCTCTTCTGTCCTCTTCTCTATCGCCAAGCAAATCCTCCTGGCCACCAAGAAGTATCGCCGTCCAGGCCGCATAACCAACGAGTCACGCTTCCTCGACGATGCCCGAGCAATCGCCGCCCGTGCCGCCGACTCAGTCGAAGAGTGTATCTCAAAGTATTCTCTCGCCTCAGCCAAGTCGCTCGGCATCGACAGTGGTATGATAGAATCGTTCCTCTCCTCGCAAGTCCACGGCAAGACTTCCCGAGAGCGCACCTCGCAGTATCTTGCCAACTTCGCCGAGGACATCTTCCGCATGGCAAAGGCAGCATCCCTCATGCGGTACACCGACTCGCAGCTTCTCTCTGCTGTCCGCACCGGCTACAAGTCGCCCTATGTCACGTCTGTCATCACCAAGGCAAGGAAGAAGGATATCAACATCGCCACTCCGTCCTATGGCATCCTTCATTCTGCCTACCAGAACCTCATCCGCAACGCCCGCAAGATGGTCGCTCTCGCATGGGGTAGGGCAGAGCAGCAGTACGGCAAGGACCACGGCGCCGTCGCCTATCGTGTCTTCCGTGGATCCAGTTTCCCGTGTCCAGTCTGCGACGACGAAACCGCCTACGTCCACCACTTCGGCGACCCATTCCCCCCATTCCATTTGAATTGCAGATGCTGGGTTCAATTTATCTACGACAATGATAATGAATAAATCCCTCAAGTGCCTTCGACATCCTCGGCTCAGTAAGGCCTAAAGAGGCTTAGAAAGGCTTATTATCAACAATAAAAAATCATTCAATTATGTCACAATTTTCCCTTTCCGTCGCCGTCCACGCTCTTCGCAAGAAGTACAAGATGCAGGACGCGGCATATCTCATCTACGCCGACCTCCGCGCTGCCGGATGGTCGCAAATCGACGCTTGGTCTGTCGCCTTTCAGGGCAGCGGTCTCAACTGGCCCAAGTCCGAGCTTCTCAAGGAAATTAACAAGCTCGAAGCTCTCGACTCCGTTCAGTCGCGCATCGCCGACATACAGCACCGCAACGCTCCAAAGGACGAGGGTATCTCGCCCGACGAGCTCGCACGCGAAACATCCAAGGAAACCATCCTTCGCAAACTCGTCATTGCCGAGAAGAAGGCAAAGTTCGGTACTCCCGAATGGCTTAAAATTGTTTCTCTCGAAGCCGACTACAACAAAATCAAACAGGACGAAATCGACAAGGAGAACAATGTCGTTCATTATTATATCCCTGTTTCCTATCCGCGCTCATGCGAGGAATGTCTACTCCTTCAGAATGGACAGGCCGACTTTCAAAAAACAAAAAGCCGTGGCGCCACCAAATAGCGCCACGGCTTATAAAGGCCTAAGAAGGCCCAGCAAGGCCTATCACCCCCCCCCAAAAAAAGTCCCCCAGTCCCCACGGCTTAGAAAGGCTCAAGAAGGCTCAGTAAGGCTTAAAAGTTCTTACCTCTTTATTCATACTTCTCTCCCGCCACAATCTCCACCGCCCTCTTGAAGTTCTCTTCCAGCATCGTATCATTGAACGTCGGCAGAAACACTTCCTCTGGCAGTTTCCGTCTTTCCGCCGCCTCCATTATTATTCTCAGTCCCATTTCCAACGCTGCCTTGTCCTCGATAATCTCAATTAGTCTGTCTGTCTTTTCCATATTTCCATATTTAAATTTTTAAATCTTTACATCTCACTCCAAGTCCTCCTTTATAAATCCTTGTTCCTCTCCAATTTCCCTTCCCTTCATCGCCGCTATCACGAAGTGTTCCTTCAGATCTTCCTCCGTCACGCCGTAAGTTTCATACACCACGCATTTCGGTGTCTTTTTCTTGTGATAGCCCATCTTATCCCACAGTGTTCTGCAAAACTTGTTCATCGTCGGCACATCTTCGTCCTCCACGTTGTTGTCGTTGCAAAACTGCACGAAGCTCTCGTACAGCACCGATGCCTGCACCATCAGCGCTCTTTCGCCCCTTGCTCTCTTCTGTGGCTCTATGCCATAGGCCATCGCCCACGACCTCACGGGGTTTGTCTTTATATACATCAGCAATTCCTGTTTTTTAGTGCCCTCGGGCTTCGGGAATACAAACTTTCTCTCTCTCAGCATCTTCTCGCCAGCAAGCACCCAGTTGAACACGCCTGGCAATTCCTTCTTTATTATCTTCGATGCCAGCAGAGGGTCTTGCTTCTCTTTCGGTATAGTCACTTCGAAGTTCACATACTGCAATCTTCTCACCATGCCCAGCGAAATGTCGTCTGTCGCCGGAGAGTCGTTAAGGCTGAATATCATGTAAGGCAGGTCTCTCACCTCACTCACGTTCTCGCCCAGTCCTCTGCATGGCACAGGCTCGCCAGACACCAGTCGCTTGAACATGCCGGTGTTCTTCCTTCCAAACTTCTTAGGGTCTGAGTCGCTCGACCAATTAAATACGGCGCCTCTTATCGGATAGCGTCCTCTCATGCCCTCGTCGCCGTCTGCCGTCAGCTCAGCGTAGTCCATCTTCGATATACGCTCGTTCCCGAACAGCGACCGCATCACCTCAAACACCACGCTCTTTCCGTTGGCGCCAGAACCTATCATCATAAGGCACAGCTCCACCTTTGAGCACATCTTTCCCTCGTAGGGATTGTAAGCGTCGCCACGCTGTACCAACCCAAGACCCAAAAACATCTGTAGTATGTCCCTTGAGTCCTTGTCTGGCAGCACCTCGTCAAGAAAACGTGTCCATATAGGACACTTCGCCTTCGGGTCAAAGTCATACGGATGGTAGTATGTCACGTGGTAGTGCGGTGAGAAGGGCAATGCCTTCGGCTTGTCCCTCGACAACCCGAAGTCTACGACGCCGTTCTTGAATGCCACCACGTCAAACTGCGGCACAAGAACGTTGTAGTTCTTTATTACGTCAGTGAAAGCGTCTTTCCTCACCGACGAGCGGCTCATCATCGGCCCTATCCTCAACTTCTCCACAAGCAGTTGGTATGCCTGCTCCACAACTATCTTCTCCACTGCCTCATATATCTTCCCGTTGAACATATAGTACTGTCCCTTGTAATACTTCACCGGGCAGTCCTTAGCCAACTCCCGCATATCCTTGCAGAAGCCTGCCATCATGTCATTGAACTTCTCGCTGTTCGCCCGTCCCCAGTCCTCCCTGTATTTCTCAAACCCAAAGCGTGCCTCCGCACTCAACTGCAACAACTGTCCAAACAACAGGTCTATCAGCTCTCCATTACTTCTCTTCATGCCTCAATCTTTCCATTTTTAAATTTTTTCATCTTTCCCTTACTTTTACGTCCCCCTTCTTCTTTCTCACTTTCCCTCCATGCCTGTACACAAACGCCTTGCATCCCTCCTCGCATTCCACGTCCACCTCTCCCTTGTCATACAGGCTCACGAATACCCTCGCCAGTCCACACACGCGGATTTTTGCCTCCGACCGATGCCTCACGTACACCTCTCCCGTCGACATTCCGTCATATTTCAACGCCGCCACGCACTCTCCGTTCAGCACCACCACCGGCGCGTTCCTTGCCTCCACATTCTCGTCCACATACACACCATGACTATGTATCACATCCCCGAACTCCTTCTTCATCACCTTTGCCGACGGCCAGTCGTGCTCAATGCAGAAGTCCAGACCCCTCACGAATTTCTCAACCATCTCGTCCTTCGACGTCCCCTCAGTCCATTCTTCCGTCCACTGCTTGCACAATCCCAGCTTCACCGCCTCCCCCTTCATCTTCTCCGACAATTTCCTTTCTTCCATAATTCCTTCCTTTTCTCTCTTCCTACACCCTCGGTTTAGAAAGGCCTAAAGAGGCTTAAAAAGGCTTAGTAAGCAGCCCTCCGCCCCTCGGCTCAGTAAGGTTTAACCTTCGCCTGCTTTTCCTATCTTCCCCTTATTCCTTCCTCTCTTTTGTGCTCCTTTCTACATATTCGCACATCGCTTTCATCTTCGCACTCTGATACTCTGCATCACCCACTATCGTCGTATCCACGAACATCCCGGTTATCACGGCTTCCGCGTTCTTCCCCTCCTGTCCAGGCACTCGCCAGTCGCCTTTCTCGTCCTTTGCCACCGACAGTTCGTCCAGTGCCTCGAACATCGTCATTCCTATCCCGATGTTCAGTTCCCATCCACCGCCCACGTTCTCAATGTGCATGTACGGCAGTGTTCCTCTCGTCAGGTGCTTCTGCACGTCAGTTTTTATTCCTTCAATATCTCTCAACTCCTTCATTTCCTTCTTGCTGAGGCTCTTGTTCTTCTTCACCACCACAAAATTCCCAATGTAAACTTTCTTTCCAAATTCCATAACTCATTATTCTTTAAATCTTTCCATATTTCAATCTTTCAATATTTGTTCCTTCTCCCATACTCTGCTATCAGTAGAGCGTCGCACGTCGCCAGCGTCACCTTTCTTCCCAGTTTCGGGAATATCTGCTGTGCCTTCGCCTTTAGAAGGTTCTTCCACTCCGTCTTGGTGAATTTTCCCGAACTTCCCATCTGAAACGCCTTCTCCCATTTGTTCGGAGTCACGTCCGTCATCGGTATCTCCAGTGCCATCAGCGCCATCTGCAAGTGCCCGAACCCTTTCCCGAAGTTGAACATCGCGCTCCCGCCGTTCCCTGGCATTCCGCCCACACGCTCCAGCGTACACACGCTGCCGTCCTTCCACTTACGCAGAAACTCCAGCAAATCCTGCGGCGTTTCCGGCATCTTCGTCAGGTCAAGCACCTTTCCCTCCGCATCCAGCACCGCAATTCCTCCGTTTTTCCCCGGATCAATCCCAATGTAATTCTTCTTCACAGTATCCATAAACATCAATTATTTTTTCTTTTCATCCTAATTTGTTGTCACTATCACCTATCTTATGACCTCCAGTGCCCTCGGCTTAGAAAGGATTAGCCACCCGCCCCCCAAATCCTCCGTCCCCTCGGCTTAGAAATGCCTAAGAAGGCTCAGAAAGGCTTATTACCACTCAATGTCCCCTTTCTCCTGTCCAAAACACACTCACAAACTCCTTCTCCGTCATATCCACCTTGTGCCGAAGCCTCCCAACATGCCATTTCCCGCATACTGCGCACTCATACGCCCTGTACCCTCTCGCCCTCAGTCCTGGGCTTTGGTTCAGGAACTCCCACGCATCATCCTCCGACTCATACGCCACCTTTTCTTTCCATGCTCCGCCGTTCTTCCGCGTCCAGTGGCGTGCGTCGGGTCTGAAAGTGGAGTGGGGCACCTTGTTGAAATACCGTTTTCTCTTCATATCCATCGTATTATAGTGTCACCTTTAAGTGCTCAAGTCTTTCATCGCACATCCTCCTACGCCGTTTCCGCCTCCTTATATCCCAACTCACCCAACCTTCTCCGTATGTAGTCCATGCCCTTCTGGTACACCAGCGTCTTTATGCTCACCCTTACCTCGCCCTCTGGTGTCGTGTACTTCTGCTCCACGGTTCTGAAATACCCGGCATCTACATATTTTTGGTACGGCATATTGTTACCCATCAATATCTTCTGCTCTCTCAATATCTCAAAAAGCTTGTTTCTGCCCACTTTCTTGAAATGCAGCGTGTTCGCCACAGCTTTCATCTCTACTGCTGTCTTGCTCTCCGCCACCGCGTCGAAGAACTCCACCTTCGGCTTCTGCTCCGCAAGCTGCGCCTGTTGCGCCTCTATCTTCTCCTGTTGCTCCGCCGCAAGCCGCAATGCCTGTGCAAAGGTCTGCGGCAGTCCATACGAGCCAGTCTTGCGTATCGACGGGAGCACGTCACCGCACACCCAGTTCTGAAAAGCTTCGGCTTGCGGCTTTCTCGACTGGAATATACATTTGTAAAGGTTGCACTCTTCCATGAAAATCATCGGAATCTTCTGGATAGAGTCCGTTCCGTCCAACCTTTTGCCGGTCACTACCCCCACCTCGATAGTAACGAGGTAGGGGGCATTAAGCCGTTTTGCGACATCTGACGTGTTGCCAATCTCCAAAATCTTGCATACATCCGCAAGACAAAACAGCGGCTTCTCGCTCGTCCCAGCAGTCCGTATCTTCCCGAATGCCGGATTCTCAAATATCTTTATCTCATTCATACTTTTTCTCTTTTCGATTCTTTATCCACAAACTCCCCAATCCCCAACCTTGCCTTGTTTATACAGCTCGCTATCCACCCAATCAGATACGCGCTTGCCTCGCCGCCGTGCTCCATCCCTATCGCCTCCTCAATACTGTCGCACACATGGCTTGCCTCGTGGGTGCATATCCCCATCGTCATGTCCTTCTTGCTGTCGAACACCACAAGTTCGCCCACCTCTCCGTTGTCCTTCCTCCTTAGTTCCGATATGGTCAGTCCGTCGTAGTCCTCACACTCTATGCTCCAGTCCTTCCCGTCTATTTCCTCAAACCACCCCCTCATGTCCCCCTCCGTCTGTCCTATGCACACCCACAGCTTCCTCGGATATATCACTGGGTCATACTCCCAAAAACCTCTTTTCATGGCTTCTGCACCTCCTCCTTCACCTCACTCCCGTCGAATTAAAGCCTCCTTCTCCTCTCTCCGTGTCCTTGTCTATGTCGCCTTCTACAAACTCAACTCCAGGCACCTCCACAATGCGCATCTGCGCAATCTTTGTTCCGGCAGGAATATACACTCCGCCGTTGGCACGAAATCTGCCTGTAATCGAACCGCACCCCACACGTAGGAGAGCACACACTTCACCTGTATATCCGCTGTCCACAAGCCCTACAAGCACGTCTGCGTCCACACGCCCCTCCATATTACCGTCGGCAGTCCTCACCTTGCACGCCATACCTTTTAGCGACATTCCGCTCCGTGGCTGTATCACAGCCGCAAGGTTTTCCGGCATCTGCATCTTGAAGCCAAGTGGTATAGCCGCCCTCATGTACGGCTCTATGTCAATGTTCTCTTTCGTGAACACGTCAAACGCCGCGTCCGCCCCATGTGCCTTTGTCGGCATCTTACCGCCGCACAACTCTATCTTTATCTTCTCCATATCTTTTCACTCTTTATTGTTCCAACATTACAATCTTTCCAAGCCTTTCCAACCTCACAAAGCACACACAGCTTAAAGAGGCTCAGAAAGGCTTAAAATCCTACTTTGTTATCATCATCTGCGGCACATTTCCATAAACTGGGAGTTTGCCGTCCCATTTCTCTATCCACATCTTTTTGAGGATTGCAGGAGTAAGTGATGCCGACTTCAACTCGTTTGCCTCTCGCTCTGCGCGGGCCTGCACAAGCATCTTTTCTGCCTCGGCTTTCTTTACCGCCACCTCATTGAGGGCACGCTGGGCTTCCTGGATAGCCTTGTTCTTCTGGTTTACTGCCTCTACAATGGAGTTCGGATATTTCAAACCCGAGGTGAGCTGTTCAAGATGGAAGTGCTCTTTTGTCAGTGCTTTGCTCAACTGTGCTTCGATAGCACGCTCTACCATGTCGCGGTTGCTGACTATCTGGTCAGTGGTGTACTTGTTGAGCTGAATGCGGAATGCGTCCTTGACGTAGTTGAACAGCGTTCCTCGTACGATGTCGTTAAGCTCCTTGCGGTATTTCTTGAACACCTTTGGGGCGTTGCCGTCTACCATTTTGAGAGATACCGTCGGGTCGACGGTAAACTCCGAGCCGTCCTTGGCGTTGATGGTGAATGCAGGATAGTCGATTGTCTGCACGAAGGTCGGGTACTCATACACCTCTTCTGTGAAAGGATTATACCACACGCGGCCTGTCACAAGGCTAACGTCGTCCACGCCCTTCTCCGTGCCGTAGAGGTTGACGAGAATGCCTTCGGAACCGGCGTCGATACGCTCGCTGCAAGAAGTGAAAGACGATGCTGCCAAAACAAGCATTGGCAAGTAAAATAACTTTGATTTATTCATTTTTTTTGTTTTTTTTGAAAGTTAGACAATTTGTTGTCAAGGACAGAAGTGTCCAGAATAGAAGAATAGCGACGCTGATGATATTTGTCGCAGTATCTGCCTTGCTCACGCCTCTCAGCGCTGCGCTGACAATCATGAGGGTCATCACAACCCACGCCACAAAAGCGGATACTTTCAATTTGTTTATCCTCATTTCATTTTTATAAAACTTGTTGTCAATAGACTAATGTTTCGCTTACTCGCAGATAATCGCCAACTGGCCGCAAGCTGCGCCGTTCTCAATCTCTGCCTTTGTCGCGATGGCTACTGCATAGTCATAACCCATAGCCTCAAGCTGATTTTTGATTTCTTTCATACTTTTACTCTTTTTTGTTGTTTATACTAAGTTTATCCCCTCGACAACACCATTGCCGAGATGGTTTTTCTCCGAAATGTTATTCACGTTGATTGGAGAGAGCTTCACAAAGAAATGCTCCTTGTCAAACCACTTCTCCAACTTCTCTGCGTCAAAGTCCGACGTGTCCACAAGCGTCAGGTTTATCGTGGTCTTCAGGTTGCTCTCCGTGCGTATGCGCCCAAGCTCCTCTATGGTCATTTTGTTCTTGTAGGGTATGAGCCAGTTGCGCTTCTCGTCATCAAACGAGTGCAGGCTTATCTGCAATGTCACGTTTCCTTTCACAAAAGAGAAGTCGCTGCCCTTTATGCCTATTGTCGACACATAGTGATGGGTGTTCGGATACCTCTCCGAAATTATGCGTATTGCCTCTTTCACTGCCTCTATGTTGAGGAATGGCTCGCCCATGCGCGTGTAGTTTATCTTGAACTCCTTCGCCTTAGCAGGGTCTGCCCCGCCAGTGTGCTCTATGGCAAACTCCACCTGGCCGACAATCTCGTCGGCAGTCAGGTTCCGCCAGCGTTTCATGTTGCCTGTCGCGCAGAACTTGCAGCGTACTGGGCAGCCGCTCATCGTCGACACGCCTATCATCCACCTTTCTGTCCTGTCCCCAAGCTCATTGTTGTCGAGCTTGTTCTGGTGTCTGCCTATCGCGTCCTTTGTGTAGTAGGGCAGAAACGTGTCAGTGGTTTCCACAAGGAACCCGTCATCCAGTTTCAAACAATACACAACACCATTCTTAAATGTCTTTTTACGTATTTCTTCCATATCTTCTTTTTCTTTAATATTGTCTAATACCAACACTTAATTCCGAATATCTTGGAGCAGACTTCTGAGCGCCTCCTGCTCCACGGCTCCCTCTATCTTATCCTTCATATACATTCCACTTTAAGCGTCAATCAAATCAAACTTATACGCCCACTTCACAATGTTGTGCTGCGCCACGTGCGACTTGAACTCTTTTTCCCCGACATACTCGAAGTACATCACTCCGCCTCCGCCGTTACGTCCTCCCTGCATCCCGAAGATGTTGCAACCTCTAATGGCAGGCAGCTCGTCGACACCATGCCAGATGCTCTCCCTCTTAGGCTGCGGAGTGTCAGAACAGCAACCGCCGTCCATCAGCTCATTCATCCTTTCAAGGAAAAGTCCTGACTCGTCACTCTTCATGGCCTCCGCCCACGCCTTCTTGTACGCCAGCACAGCACACTGACGTGTAGTATGCACGCCGTCGTCAATCTTGTCTGCGCAGGCATTTGCCATGTCTTCTATCTTGTCCGCTGTTATTATTTCATGTTTCATTTTTATTTGCCCTTTCTTTTGCTTACGTCTTGTTACCTATTTTTTTTATATAAATACCTGTCATAGCCACACGTCACAGTTCTCACTTCTTATCGCCATACAGCAGGCTGAACGTCTCACGTCCCTTCGGCGTGACAAGCGTCTGGTTGCCAGCCCACTTCTCTCCGCCCTTGCACTCCTTGATGATGAAGAGCGAGCCTACATATGCGGCATAAGGCTTCAACTGTCCCTTGGCATCCCTGTACACATACTTCGCGTCTATCAACCTCTTTATGAAGTCGTTCTGCTTCAAGCCAATCTCCTTAGCAGTGTCCCTGAAGTTGATGTTCAGTTTCCTGTCGACCAAATCGTCGAAGTATTTCGCCTTCGGCTGAAGCTCCATGTTTTTCGCCTCAAGCGCAAGGCTCCTCTCGTACTGGTCTGCCCATGCACGCGCAGCCTCCGCAGGATTGGAGAAGTTGGGCATATTGTAGGAGCCTGTCTTGCGGATGCTTGGCAAGACTTCTGACGTCACCCATTTACGGAAGAGTTTTGCCTGCGGTTTACGACTGTCAAGAATAACATCATATAAGCCGTCCTCATTTATGAAGTTGGCATTTTGCGTTCTACCCATGCTGTCTGTGATGGGGTGGACAGTAACCACCCCATTGTCTAACCGCTTCATAACCTGGCTGGAGTCAAGTGAAAGAATACAGCAAACATCTGTCAGGCAGAAAAGTGGATTGTCGCTTGTACCGGCAGTCCGTATTGTTCCGAACCGCTCATCACTGAATATCTTTACACTGTTATTTAGTTCCATATATTTTGCTTTTTTATATTCTATTAATCAGGAATTTACGTTTATATTTCATACCTTTGCCTCATACAAGCTAAAAGTCCCAACATATTGAACAAAACGTGGCACTTTACGCTGCCCTCCGGTGCAACATCCTTCAACACCCCTTGCAGCATCCGTATGCACCTTCAATCCCTTTATTTATCGGCTAAGCAGCAAGAATGCAGTTTCATTTCACCCAACAACACCCTCACACACCCACGTAGTAAAATTACTCATAATAATCCACCAATCCTCCATAAACCCTTATAAACACTAAGAAAAACCCTGCTTTTTAACAACCATTAGATGCAACATTTACCTGCATAAACAATAACCGAAGATAATCAAGTTCATCTTTTCCCAACAACAACCAACCAACCCAAGATTAACCCTAACCGCATAAATATGCAAGTTTACATATTTTTACTTTCATTCACATCGAATTAACAAATATGGATTAACATAACCCAAATCAGGTAAATTAAAGCAAATAACGGAAAAAATTTGGAAGAAAAAATTTTTATAAGGGGTGACTATGCGCTCAACCCTCCAAAAATAAGGGGGGACGCCCCATTAATCCATATTATATAAGATAATATTTGCCTACCTTAAAAATGTTTCACAAAAAATCGTTTCACGTCCTCCACATTATAAAATCCTCGTAACACATTGATACACAACGTTTTACGCCTGTATAATTATTCTTTTTATCTGAATAAATATGCGTTCCGTGAAACATTTGGCGTGTACCTATAATTTACAAATATAGTTTTTTATTTAGGCATTGCTTTCTTCCATATGAAAATGAAAATAAAATAAGCCTAATATTTGCGTGCCAAATTTGTATAAAATTCATTAATTCTTTATCTTGTATTGTTAAAATTTAGTTCATTACTTGTTGTGTAGGTAATAAATAGGACAAATTATCAGACATATAGAATAGTTATAATTTCATAACTTATTAATAATCAATAAGTTACGAATATACTAACAAATGTTACATTTGTTAATTTACTTGTTTTGAGCCTAAAAAAGTATTATCTTTGCATCAGAGAAAAGGAAAAAGGCCGTCCACCTATCACAGGCAAACGGCCTACACTGCCACAAATGTAGCAGTCTAAAATTTCACGGCTGCAAAGGTAGTGTAAATTTCCTACAAACTAAAATTTCACAAACTAAAATTTCACAATTATGGCAAACAAAGTTATCAGTGCATCA
>ERZ808246.1167-NODE-1167-length-19542-cov-6.075845_pt1 | contig 19542 bp, 18 predicted proteins | sample MGYA00521083_ERZ808246 | MGnify/ENA primary metagenome ERZ808246 (study PRJEB31516, sample SAMN03275577) | gut metagenome | biome: mammalia-associated habitat; material: feces | host: Papio cynocephalus | place: Kenya | collected 2012-07-07 ... | reverse complement strand
GTGGTGCACCTCCAGGGACTCGAACCCTGGGCCCACTGATTAAGAGAGCAAGCCGTGGGTTCGTCTCAATTTATGGAAGTTTCGAGTCATCGTCATTTTACATCAAAACAACGTGATTTTTCACCCGGTAATTTCTGCATCCTTTGTCGGATTTTGCAGCGAAAAGCACTCTCTGCACGTTTTGAAACCGTGCAAAATCCGTGCAGAAACCGTGCACTTACTCTCCGACAAATAAAAATCATACCATCCATCACCGACTTGACGGCATTGGTTTGAGTGACCGCACACAAAAATCAAGTCTAGGAGGATATTACTATGATGAAACTGCTTTCCTGCCGCTACAATATGGGTACCAACCGAGTGGAAGCTCGGTTCGAGGATGGAACTACTCTTGCTATTGACTGCATTGCCATTGAGGACGAATACGGCAACACTCCGGCACAGCGGGCAGAACTGGACTGGCTGCTATACAACAAGCCCTTGGAGTATACCCAGCTTGTGCTGGGTGGTGAGATTGAACACTATCTGTCATTAGGTTGTGACCACGGCAGATTGGAAGATTAGCATTCCAGTTTCATTTTTCGATAATAAGCCCAGCTGATCATTTGCACCATATACTAAAAAGCGGCTCTTCACCACTATGAAGAGCCGCTTTTGAATGGGGGAAGATAGCAATTACAACAAATCAGGAAATGGTCAGCGAGGAGACCGCGATCTCCACGGTGCCTTCTACCGAGACCCTGCCGGTGCCGAAGGGAAGGATCAGGCTATCGCCCTGCTTGACTGGCTCGCCGTTGATTGTTCCGCTGCCGGAAAGGACATTCACGATGGCAAAAGGCTCGTCCATCCAGAACTCGTAGTGATCGTACACACGGACATGAGAGAGCGTAAAGTACGGGTTACGCACCAGCTCTTTCCAGTCATAGTCCGGCGTGCAGCGGGACTCCTGTATCAGGGTAGGTGCCTCGTAGGGGCTCTGGATCACATCCTTGCTCTGCTGGATATGCAAGGCACGGGGCTTGCCATTCTGCAGGCGGTCGTAATCGTACAGACGGTAAGTGATATCGCTGCTCTGCTGGACTTCCAGCAGGACGGTGCCTGCACGGATGGCATGCACCGTGCCGGGGGCGATGTAGAAGAAATCACCGGGATGGATGGGGCGCGGGTGCAGCAGCTTCTGCCACTCGCCGTGGTCGATCTCCTCACACAGTGCTTCATCGCTGTTTGCGGAGTGGCCCACGATGATGTCGGCACCCGGCTCACAATCCAGAATATACCAACACTCTGCCTTGCCAAGGCTTCCGTTTTCGTGGCGGCGGGCATAGCGGTTATCCGGATGCACCTGAATGCTCAGGTCCTGCTTTGCATGGATCACCTTGACCAGCAGCGGAAAACGGTCGCCGCCAATGTTCCCGAACAGTTCCTGATGTTCATTCCACAGCCAGCTCAGGGTCTTGCCCTGATATTCTCCTGCGGCGATCTCACAATCGCCATTGGGGTGGGCACTGGTGACCCAGGCTTCCCCCGTGTGGTCGCTGGGGATGTCAAACCCCATCTGTGCAAGGGCGGAGCCGCCCCAGATCGTCTCTTTGAAAACCGGTTTCAACCGAATGAACTGTGCCATGGTAAGGAAGCCTCCTTAGTGAACTTTGTGGGTCTTTTTGCGGAAGAACAGGATCAGTGCTGCAGCAACTGCGGTGCCGATGGCAATGCAGACCAGGAACAGCAGCAGATTGTTGGTTGCGCCCAGAACGCCAACGATGGGGCCGCCGTGAGGAACCACATCAGTAATGCCGAACACGCTGGCCAGAGCACCGGCCACACCGGAACCAATGATGATGCTGGGCAGGATGTGTTTGGGGTCAGCGGATGCAAAGGGAATTGCGCCCTCGGTGATACCGATCAAGCCCATGAGGAAGGCGGACAGGCCGGAGGCCTTTTCCTCTTCTTCAAACAGGTCGCGTGCCAGGAAGGTAGCCAAGCCAACAGCCAGCGGAGGAACGGGAATGGCAGCTGCAACAGCGCCCATGACTTCGGGGTGGCCGGCAGCGATCTCAGCAGTGCCGAACAGGAATGCAACTTTGTTGACGGGGCCGCCCATATCCACAGCGACCATGGCACCCAGAACCAGACCCAGCAGGATAGCGGTGCTGGTGTTGCCGCTCAGGTAAGCCAGAGCAGCGTTCAGAGCGTTCATCAGCCAAGCAATGGGAGCGCCAAGGATCAGGATAAAGGCAGCGGAGATGACACCGGTGCCGATCAGAGGAATGACGAAGATGGGCATGATGGGCTTGAGAGCCTTGGGCACGGGCCAGGTGTTGATCCACTTGACCAGATAGCCTGCAGCAAAACCAGCCACGATGCAGCCCAAGAAGCCGGTGCCTGCGGTGGTACCCAGAATGCTGGGGGTGACAGAGACCTGTGCAGAGATCATAGCCGGAGCCAGAGCGGCACGGCCTGCGATACTATAAGCAATGTAACCGGCCAGAATGGGGTACATCAGGCCGAATGCCAGGGAGCCGATGTCATTCATGCACTGCCAGAAGCGGCCGGACACCTGCATACCGGTGTCGGTTGCGGTGCCGCCCAGAGACAGAGCCAGAGCGATGAACAGACCGCCGACCACAACGAAGGGGATCATGTGGCTTGCGCCGTTGGTCAGGGCCTTCATGGGGCTGACCTTTTCCACTTCCTCGCTGCCGGACATGGCCTTGCCTGCCTGCTTTGCAGAGGTCTGGGGCAGCGCCTTGACAACCGCCTCGGCATCCTTGATAACGGGCTTGATCTGCATCTCGCTGACCATCTTGCCGTTGAAGCGCTCCTTGTTGTCAATGGCAACATCCGCTGCGATCAGCACATAGTCAGCCGAAGCGATATCGGCCGGGGTCAGGGTGTGCTCGGTGCCCTGGCTGCCCTGGGTCTCCACCTTGCACTCATAACCCAGCTTCTGGCAGGCCTTTTCAATTTTTTCAGCCGCCATGTAGGTGTGCGCAATGCCTGTGGGGCATTTGGTAACGCCAATAATTTTCATAATTCAGTCCTCCATTTCCCGGATGATGAAGTCGTAGAGCTCCTGGGCATTCTTTGCGCCTTTCAGTCCCTGCGTAAAGTCCTCGTGGACCAGCTTGCGGGCAAAGGCAGACAGCACATCCACGTGCAGGTTCTGCGTATCGCCCTTGGGCATGATCAGGCCGATGGCAATTTCCACCGGCTCATCATCAATGGCATCCCAGTCCACACCGCAGGTAAAACGTGCAACGGCGATCATGGGGTTGGTCAGACCGGGGATCTTGGCGTGCGGGATCGCAATGCCCTCGCCAAATCCGGTGCTGTCCAGCTCCTCGCGGGCGAGGAACTCATCCAGCAATGCTTTCTGATCAAAGCCGCCCTTCTGCGCACACAGTGCACTGAAAGTCTCCAGCGCGGACTTTTTGTCCGGCTGTGCAGGGGTCACATCGAAAAAGACGTAGTCCTGCTTCAGAAGCTCATTCATCTTCATCCTAGGTTCTCCTTTACAATAACGAATCTGAGGGAATATCCAAAAGGTACCTTTCAAATCAAAACGGGGTTCAATCGACCATACGGTCGCTCAGGCGTCTGCGGTATTCATCATCTCCGCATGCAATGAGATTATGAATTGCCTGTTCCGTGCTGGGCTCTGCCAGCTTGCGGAAGAAAGAGGAAAAGACATTGTTTTTATCTTCGACCGTCTGCTGTGTGCAGGCGAACAGGAAGATCGTGGAAATGGTTTCTTCGCACCAGCGAAGGGGTTCGTCCAGCCGGCCGATGACCAGTGTGGTGGCATTTACCAGCTGCGGATTGCCGTGGGGCACGGCGATGTATTTCAGCTCGGTGGGCGAGATCTGCTCCCTCTGCAAAACCGAACCGGTATAGCCGCTCTGCACACAGCCGTGCTGTTCCAGCCACCCGCCGATCTGCCGGATAGCATCATCGGCGGTGTCCGCATGGATGTGCAGGATGACTGCATTCTCGATCAGCGGTTTCAGGGTATGGCCCACCCGGTATTCCTGTACAAAGCGCCCGATCTGTTCTTCCTCCCAGCGGTTTTTGCCCAGGGAGATGTAGATCACCGGCACCCCGCAGGCGGGAAGCGTCTCGGTGCTGAGCACTACGTCAAAATCGTACTGCTGCAGGCTGCAGAACTCCTGATAGGAATAGGTGGCAGCCACCATCAGTTCCGGGTAGCTCTGTTCAATGCGCCCGCAGATCAGGTTGGACGCTGCCATGCCGAAGTGGCAGACCACACAGCAGCGGATCTTGGAAGCCGCCGTTTTCCGGCGTTCCAGTGCCAGCTGGAAATGCAGCGCCAGCAGCGGGATCTCATTGGTGGGCACAGTATAGTGAAACAGCAAGCCGATGCGGTTTGCTGCGGTGGCGGCAAGTTCCATAGCCAGCGGATACTGCCTGCGCAGGTCCTCCGCGCTGTCCTCGTCCAGAAACGGCGGATCAATTTGATCGCGCCGGAGAATGACGGCGTAAATATGCTGTTTCAGCCCGCGGATCAACTCTGTATCGGTTCGCAGATCAATGGCATACAGCTGAAGCAGCTCTTCCAGAATGCGGTGAATGACCGGCTCTGTTTCCTGCACCGGAGCCATACCCGGCTCCTGATATACCTTGGGCAGCGAGAGCAGCACATAGTAGAAATACGATTTTTCCAGTGTGGATGCAAACAGGGAGAATTCCCGGTCAATCCGGTCGGTCAGCTGCCAGAGTTCGTCATTTTCCGCCAAACGGAAAAACTCCGGAACATCCGGCATCACCGGCATTGCATCGGCAGCTACGGCCTGCATCCGCTGCAGCAGAAGCAGCTGCAGAAACAGCTGCCGCTGGGAAGCATCCGTCAGGGTGAACAGCTCGTTCTGCCCCACGGTTTCCAGCACCTTCTGTGCGGTCTGAATTTGTTCTTCTGTAATATATCGAAGAATCGGAAAGTGAATTTCATTGAATTTCCGGAGCGAGCCAGAAAAATCCATTTGCCGGATGTAAGGCTCCAGCAGTTGTACAAAGCAGCGGAAGCGCTGGCTCCATGTCCCGCACCAGCTCAGGCCGTAGTGGCGGCGGGAGCGAATCTCCTGCGGGTACTCTTTCAGCAAGGCAGGCAGTTCCTTGTCGATCTTGGACCGGCTCAGATACAGCACATCCGCAATCTCCTGCAGGGTAATGTACTTCTGCTCCAAAAGTAAAATCAGGAGAATCTTTTTCTGCACGGAAAACGCAAGCGCCGCGCGGCTCTCCCGCAGCAGCAGTTCCAGATTGTGCTTTCCTGCAAGGTGCAGCCGGCCGTCCTCAATGGAGCATTCGATCCCATAGCGCCGGAACAGGGGTGTCAGCGCGTTCAGATCCTGCCGGATGGTCTGCGGGGCAAGGTCCATTTCCTGACTGAGGGCGGCAAGAGCGGTGTCCGGTGCTCTGCTCAGCCGCTGCAACAATGCATACTGCCGATCCGTCAGCGTCATCGCTCCTGCCCCCTGTCTTTCTTTGTCCACAAAAAGCATAACATACCGCCCTGCCGAATAAAACGCATCTTTTTTGGAGCATTCTGCGTTTTTTTCAGAACAAGACACACACTTTTTTCTGCCGGATAAAAAATCGTGTGTGAAACAAAAAACGGCCATTCTCCCCCGCTTTTTGCGGGAAAGAACAGCCGTTGATTTTAAATTTGCCTTACAGTTTGTTTTCGTTCAAAAGCCGGCAGACCTCGTGCAGGTCTTTGCACTCAGCGGTGTAAAGCTGCCGCATTTCATCAGTCACCGGGCAGAGGTCCGGCACCATCACGGTGATAAAACCGCCTGCCGCACCGGCCCGGATTCCGTTGTAACTGTCCTCCAGCACAAGGGTGTGCTCCGGCTGGGTGCCCAGCTTTTGCGCCGCCAGCTGGAACACCACTGGGGAGGGCTTTGTTTCCGGCACCATGTCGCCCGTGACGACCGCCTTGAATCGGGGGATCAGGTTCCAGTTGTCCAGCGTCCGGCGCACGATATACCCTTTGTTGCCGGAAGCCACCGCCATGGGAATGTGGTGTGCATCCAGCCAGTCCATCAGTTCATCCAGCCCGGTCTTTTTGGGTGCCGGGTTGGCAAGGTCTTTTTCTGAAATAGCGTAGGCGATTTTTTCCATTCCCTCACCGTCAAAATCCTCGCCGTAGAAGGAGCGGAGAATTTTGTACAGCGTTTCGCCGGAGCTGCCGCGGATGGCCTCGGTCAGCCCTTCCTTGCAGGGAACGCCCATCTGCTCACAAGCCTGCTTCCAATAAATGTCCCACAGACGCTCCGTGTCAAACATCAGACCGTCCATATCAAAAATCACGCCCTGAACCACAGTGGTTCCTCCTTTGTATTATCGGTCGGCGGCATCTGTAATATCCGTATCGATGACGGTATGTCCTTTTGCAAGCGTGTATTTCACCGCAGGCAGGCGCACATTGGCAAAATACAGGCTGGTGTTGGGGTCGCACTTGATGAGCGCACCTTCACCGGAATCACTGGACACTTTGCAGCGCAGGGTGTCGCAGTGGGCTTCGGCGCTATGGCTTTCCACAAGTTCATCATAGTCCGGTGCAAAATTCGGTACAGCAAAGCCGGTGTCGTAGGCTTCGCATTCAAACACACTGTCCACCTCGTGATGGCGGTGATGGCCGGTGGCAGTGGGGGTGATGGTGGTAGTCACCTCAATGCCGGGGAAGGGCGACCACTTTGTAGTGACCGCTCCGTTTTCAATTTTCCAGCTTTCGGAAGCCCGGCGCACAAACACATTCCGGTCAATGACAAAGGCCAGCATGCTGTCCGGCGCGGCCTGCTCGATTACTTCCCGGCTGCGGGAAGCGCAGAAGCCGAACCGGGTGTCGTAGGCGAACTTCGCGTACTTTTCTGGGAACTGGCCGTGGCCGGGCACCTGATTCACACCCAGAGGATAGGCGGTCACCCGGCCAGCCCGGCGCTGCACCAGCATATTGGCAAAGGGCATAGGCTTCAGGCTGTCCAATGCAGGTAGGGGTGCAGCTTCGGCGTTCCAGAACGGGTGGTCATCCGGCAGGGCCAGCAGCAGAAAGCTCTTCATACTCCAATAAGGGCTGCCCGGCGCGTTGTAGTTTTCGGCCATGTACATCTGCGGGTAGCAGTAGCCGATGGTCAAGATGCCGCCCCGGTCAAAAATGTCCTGGGAAAGCCACCACTGGAAATTGCGCACGATGATACCCTTCATCACCGGCAGGGGCAGGGGTTTCAGCCCGGCCCAGATACAGGCCGACCAGAAGCAGTTCTGTGCAAAGCGGTAGGTCAGGCTGCGGCCAAAAGGCAGGGCCGCACCGTTTGCATCAAACCAGTAGACGAACTGCTGGCTGAACAGTTCTGCCCTGTGGCGGTAGAGCGCCGCACGCTGCGGGTCGGTATCCCCTGCCAGCTTGGAATACAGCAGGCCATAGTACTGGATAGCCCACGGGATGTAGTAGTCCTTTTGAATTTGGTTGCCATCGGTGGACCAGCCGTCACCGCTGTAGTAGCTGTCGATCTTGGTCAGGCTGTCCTCCAGCAGTTCCGGGCTGTAAGGCATCTGCACACTTTTCAGCGCCAGACAGACCAGAATGCGGAAGAAGTGCCAGTTGCAGTCCGGCACGGTGTATTCGTTGATCTGATTCAGCCATGCCGCCAGATGCTTCTTTTCTGTGTCAGACAGCGGCCCCCACACCTTCTGCGGGGCCGTCAGGATGCCCCATGCAATGGCGGCCATTTCCACAAAGCACTGGTCATGGTTTTTGCAGGTGCCCCAGTATTCCGGGCTTTCCGGGTCGGAACCGGCCGCAAGGCCCTTGTGGTAGATGGCCTCAAACTCCGGGTCAGAACCACCGCCGGCCCAGAAGGGCACCAGCGCCCACAGCGGGCGGCTGAAGGCTTCCAGTTCAATGGTGCTCTGTTTGTATTTTGCACCCGTCTCGCCCAGATGCAGGCGGGCACAGCCCTCGGAATAATAAGCTTTCAGCGGGTTCAAGAATTTGTACATCAGCGCGGTAAAATCCGCTTTTGTGTTCAGTTCCATGTTATTGTATCTCCCGATAGATAAAGTTTGCAAAATCCGCATAGCTTTCGTGTACATCCATATCCTGTGCGCAGATACCCACCATGGCACCGGTAAAGGCACAGCGCTTGCGGCGGTGGTTGATGTAGTCATCGCTCAGATGGTCAGCGGGCTGTACGCCGCCCAGCGGCCTCCATGCGCTGCCTTGGGTCTGGAACCAGAACTGTGCCTCGGCATGGTCCACATCGACCCGGAGCCGGACCGCGCCTTCCGGCAGATAGATTGCATCGCTCCCATAGGAAAAATCCTTGAAGTCACATTGCAAAATTCGGAGAGTGCGGCACTTCCAGTCATCATCCCATGTCACATAAGCGTAGATCCAGTTGCAGGTGTCATAGTACAAAATCAGGCCCGCCACCTGTTGGAAGTTCTGCGGCGCAAAGTCCAGCGTGGTTTCCGCTGTGAAGTGGAAGCTCTCCCACCGCCGGGCAAACAGCGTCTGCCGGTGGTGGCTGGAAAGGGTCTGCCCGCCGTACAGCCGCAGCCAGCCGGGCCGGGCGGTCAGGCTGTAATCCTGCTCCGGTTCCAGCGGCACCCGCAGGGTCTTGAAGCTGACCGGCAGCGGTTTCTCCGGGGCAAACTCCACCATTTCGCTGTGGTCAGTGCAGACCGGAGTCAGCGCCTCCACTTCCACCTCCACCAAGCTTTCCGGGTGATGGGTGCCGTTGGCCAGGCGGGGCCAGCCGTTCACCCACTCGATTTTCTGCAAGGCCGTCTCTCGGCCAAGGGTACAGTTCCCGCGGGGCGACAGCGGGCGGGCACAGATCTGGGTAACATACCAGTCCTCGCCCTTGCGCAGAAAGCAGCAGTGGCCGCTCTTCTGCAAAGGGTTGGCGGGGGCATCCTTGGTTGTCATCAGCGGCATATAGGGAGAATCTTCCCACGGGCCGTCTAAACTTTTTGCCCTTGCCACGGTGGCCGCGTGGCTGTAACCGGTTCCGCCTGCCGCACAGAGCAAATAATACCAGCCGTCCTTTTTCAAGATCTGCGGGCCTTCGCAGACGCCCAGCGCGGTGCCCTTGTAAAAGTGTTTCCGCTGGCCGATGAGTTTGCGCTCTTTTGCGTCAAATTCCTGAATCACCGTGCCTGCAAAGCCGGGATTTTCCAGCCGCCAGTCGAACAGCATATTCAAAAAGTAGTGCCGCCCATCATCATCGTGGAACAGGGCCGGGTCAAAGCCGCTGGCCGTGACAAAAGTCGGTTTGCTCCACGGGCCGGTGATGGCCGGGGCCGTAATGACATAGTTCAGGGTATCCTTGAAGGCCGTGGAACTCTTCACATCGGTGTACACCAGCCAGAACAGCCCGTCTGCATAGGAAAGATGCGGTGCCCACAGACTGCCGGAGTTGTAGTTGCCTTCCAGATGGCTGGGCACCTGTCCGGCGTTCTGCAAGGGGGCTGCCACCCACTCCCAGTGCACAAGGTCGGTGGAGTGGTAGATATCAATGCCCGGCCACCACTCAAAGGTGGAAGTGGCAATGTAGTAGTCATTGCCCACCTGCAGCGCACTGGCATCCGGGTGGAAGCCCGGCAGGATGGGATTTTGTATCAGCTGACGCATAAAGCGGCTCCTTTCCAGCAAAGAAGGGGGCATCCGTACCAGTGGATGCCCCCTTCTTCTTATGATGAAATCTCCGGGAATGTCATTAAACCAGGCCGATGAACACGGTGATGAAGCCGAAGGCGATCAGGCCAAGCATGATCCAGTTGGGGCTGATCTTCTTGCGCAGAGCCTTGAAGCAGACCAGAACCAGGATCAGCGGGATGAGGCCCTTGCAGATGCTGTCCAGAATGTCCTGCAGGACGAAGGGGTTGGCAGAGCCAGCCATGGTCACGGACAGGGTGGTCTTGAAGGACACCATACTGTAGGTCATGCAGCCGATCATCATCAGGCCGACGATGGATGCCGCTTTTGTGATGCATTCCAGCAGGCCGCTCTTCTGGGCTTCCAGCACGAAGGTGCTGCCCAGACGGTAGCCGTACACCATGCCGAAGTAACGGATGAGGTAGTTGGGAATGTTGTACAGTAGCAGGTACAGGATGGGGCCGAGGACGTTGCCGTTCAGGGCCAGACCAATCACCAGCGAGGTGATGATAACGCGCAGGGTGGAGTAGAAGAAGGTATCACCGATGCCGGCGAAGGGACCCATCAGGCCGCACTTGATGCCGTTGATGGTGTTGGTATCAAAGTCCGGGTTCTCGGCGTTCTCTTTCTCCATGGAGACGGCCAGACCCATGATGAAGGGGGCCAGTGCCTGCGTGGTGTTGAAGAACATGGACTCACGCTTGAGGGCTTCCATGTACTTGTCGTGGTCGTCCTTGTAGATCATTTTCAGGGTGGGAGCCAGCGTCCAGCCAAAGCCGATGCCCTGCATGCGGGTGTGGCTCATGCAGCCCAGCAGCTGGAACTGACGCCAGAAAATGCTCTTAAAGACCTTTTTCTCATCCAGCTGGACTTTTGTGGTATTCTGCATTTCGTTAGTCATTGAAGAAGTCCTCCGTTTCCGAAACAGGCTGCACACCAGCGGCTTTCAGCTCGCGCATTTCCTGCATGTGCTTGTAATCGTTCAGGCAGATGTACACGGCAATTGCCACACCCACGATGGCCACAGGCACGGTGCCCAGACCCAGATAAGCAGCTGCGATGAAGCCGATGAAGAAGAAGGGGGCAATGTCGGTCTTCCACATGGTCTTGAGCAGGATGGCGAAGCCCAGAGCAGGCAGAACGTTGCCGGCAGTCTTGAGGGCGGTGAGGACGATCTCGGGGATGCTGTTGACCACAGCGCTGATGGCGTTGCTGCCCAGCAGCACAGCGAAGAATGCGATGATGGCAAAGATGGTGGGGTACATCAGGGTCAGGATGACGTTCAGACGCAGAGCCTGTTCGGGCTTATCCTCGTCCAGCAGACGGTCGTAGCGCTGCGCCATGGTGGTGCAGAACAGCTTGAACACCTGATAAGCGTAGGTTGCCAGCAGGCTGATGGGCACTGCCAGAGCAATTGCAACGCTGGCGGCCTCGCTGGGCTCGCTGCTGATGTTGTTGATCATGGCGAAAGCGGTTGCCAGCACACTACCGACAGCCAGGTCAGCGGGCAGCGAACCACCGATGGTGATGGTGCCCAGAAAGATCAGTTCCAGCTGTGCGCCGATTGCAACGCCCAGCGGCAGGTTACCCAGCACAAGGCCGACCATAGCACCGCAGCAGATCGGGCGCTCCAACAGCGCCTGGCCCCAGCAATGGTCACTGAATTTGGCAATGAACATGACCAATGCCACTAATAAAGCTTTGACCACCATAATTTATTCTCCTTTTCTTGCCTGTTTGATAAGTTCGTACACATCCTGCGGGGTGTTGTCCGGCACCACCTGGTACTGGCACTTCACACCGGTCTTCTGGATGCGGGCAAAATCTTCCAGATCACTGGGGGTTGCGTACACCGTATCGGTGATCTTGATGCGTTCCTTCAGGTCATCGCCCAGATGGCCGTAGTTGCTGATGTTCACCAGCGGCACACTGGGTACAGCCTCCACGATGCGGCGGGCATCGGTGGGGTTGTTCACCACGATGAAGATGCGCAGGCGCTCTGCGCGGGGATCGTTCAGCACCTTGATGGAGTCCGCCACGGACAGCACCGAGCACTTTGCGGTAGCAGGGCAGGCCATCTTCAGGGCAGCCACCTGCACCTCGTTCTTCACGATGGTGTCGTTGGCCACGATGATGCGGTTCGCCTGCAGGTGTTTGGTCCACAGCAGCGCAACCTGACCGTGGATCAGACGATTGTCGATTCGCATTAAAGCGATCATAACAGTTCTCCTCCTTTTCTATTTACAATTACTGGCCGCTTACCAGTAAGGGTTCCATTGTTTTTTCAGCCGGACGAGGGCTTCCAGATAGAAGTAATCGCCCCAGAGGTTCTGGGTGTCGATGCCCATGCCGCGGGGGTAGTTGTACACACCGTGCAGCAGCAGGCCGTCCTGGCCGGGCTTAGTCAGATAGTTTTCCCGCAGGGAGCGCATCATCAGCGCCACTGCATTCTGCCAGGGCTGGCGGAGCGGATCGTCCGCCTCCATGTATTTCAGCTGTTCCAGCAGGCCGCACACTGCACAGCTTACAGCGCTGGTATCGCGGCACTGGCCATCCTCCGGCTGGAAGATCAGATCCCAGTAGCAGACGTGATCTTCCGGCAGACGGTTCAGGAAGTAAATCGAAGTTTTCTGTGCAATGTCCAACAGGTCCGGGTCGTCCATGTAGCGGGCGTTCAGTGCAAAGCCATCCATGGCCCATGCCTGCCCGCGCGCCCAGCAGCTGGTATCGCTGTAGCCCTGATGGGTGGTGCCCCGCAGGGGCTTGCCGGTGTGCACATCCATGAAGTAGGTGTGGAAGGTGGAAGCATCCGGCCGCACCAGATACTGCATCGCATGGTGCAGGTGGTCCTTGGCGGCATCGGCGTACCACTGTACACCGGTTTCTTCCGTAGCCCAGAACAACAGCGGCAGATTCAGGTTGCAGTCGATGATCATGCGGCCCTGTTTGGCCGGGTCATCCAGCGCACCCCACGCCTGCACGATGCCGGCGGTGCGGTTGTAGCGCTCATAAAGCAGGTCTGCTGCCCACAGCGCGGAACTGCGGGCCTCGGCGTTCTTGGTCAGCTTCCAGGCTGCTACGCAGCTCAGACTGTACAAAAAGCCTAAATCGTGGGTGTTGGTCTTGACCTTCTGTTCCAGCCGGGTGCGGAACTTCGGCAGCAGACCCTCGGCCACCTTGCGGTACTCGTTATCGCCGGTAGCTTCATACGCCAGCCAGAGCATTCCGAGCCAGAAGCCTTCGGTCCAGTCCACTTTCTCTACCGGCGGGTAGATGCCATCCACGGCAGCTGCCGCCGGGAAGGTCTCGGTGAACCGGGGCATCATGGCGTCCAGCCGGTCCAGCACTTCCCGCAGGGCTCCGTTCAGCCACGCGTCATCCAGCGGTGCAGTGGAGGCTGTATAGCGGGCATCCAGCGGTTCTCTTGCAATGTTGTTCATCAGAAAAAGTCCTCTGCGCTGTCTGCCTGTGTGCCTTCCAGCTTGGGCAGCACCATGGTGAACTGGCGGCTGTCCTCAATGGCCTGTGCAAAACTCTCGGCGGTGTAGCCCTCTTCCATGTTGATGAGCAGGTCAGTCACCAGCGAGAGGTTCATGCCGGTGCCGATGAGCACATTAGACTCGTTCTGCAGGCCGAAGCTTGCATTATACACACTGCCGCAGAACAGATCGGAAACGATCAGGAACTGGTTTTCCGGCTCCGCCTGCACCCGGGTGCGGATGGGCTGGATGATGTCCTTTTCCACATCGCCGCCGGGCATCAGTCCGTAATAGGAAAGGTTTTCATTTTCCCCGGCGATCATCTGTGCGGAATAGGCCATGCCCTCGCTCAGCTTGCCGTGGGAGATCAGGATCAGCTTGGTCATCTGGGATTTCCTCCTTGCGTTCTCTGTGGTTAAAGGATACCGCATTTTCTTTTATTCGGAAAGACAGTTTTTTTGGAACACTGCGGTGTTTTTTTAGGTGTTTTTTTTCGCAGCCAAAATTTTGCCGCAAATGAAAAAGCCCGTCTGTTTTATGCGTACAGACGAGCTTTTTCATTTTAGAGATTGGTCGAAGAAAGGAAGGCAAAGCAATCACAAAGTTCTGAACGAATGGAGAATTGAAAGGATAAAACTCCGACCTTATAAAGATTCCGACCAGCTGCTGTTGCAGATTCAGCAGCGGCAGATATAGTAGGGGCTCATTTTCTCTTTGAGGAAATCCGACAGAGCGGCTGCTTCGTTTTCCTGCATATCCTGCTTGCGGACGATGGCCGCCGCCTTGCGGGTAAAGTAGAGGTAAAAATACTCACCGGTCTCGGCCACGCGGATGAGTTTTTCGTAGGGGATCTCGCTGGTCTGGTCGATGCCCTGCGCGGAGATGCGCACAGCCTGTTTGCCAAAGTGCAGCACCTGCCAGCGGTCGAACTGCTGCAGGGTGTCGTGGTCGGTATTCATGCGGTATTGCAGTTCCAGTTCAAAGCGCTGGATGGCAAACAGCAGCGCAAGACTCCCTGCAAACACCGCTGCCACCACACCTGCTGCCGGATGCAGTGCATTGCGCACCAGCAGCGTGATGATGACTGCCAGCGCCAGCCGCCCGGCCAGCGTGCTGACGGTGCAGATCTTATAAGCATTTTCCAGCAGGTAGCGTTTATAGTCCCGCTTTTCCATGCGGGTGGAAACGGTGATCTCGTTTTTCTTGACCATGACCATACATCTCCTCCTTAAAGTTCGTGTCCAAAGATCTGTACCTGCGTCAGTGCCGGGAAAGGCGAAGGGTCGTCCGCCTTTTTCAATTCGTCCAGCACAAGGCCGCTGATGGTCACACCGTGCAGGTCGAACCGCTGGCCCTCCGCCGTCTTTTTCAGCGGAAGAACAATCTTGGTGCCATTGGAAAGGGTCAGCCGGGCACTGGTCCACCATGCATCGTGAGGGAAGTCCGCCCGGGTGGTCAGTACCAGCGTTTCGGCACATACCGGGCGGCCAAAGTCCAGCCACCAGCAGGCATCCTCCCGCTTGTTGATGCCCCAGCTTTCAAAGGGATAGCGTCCATGGCACCACGGATAGATCACGCCGTCAATGGCATTGCGGGCCGCGAACACGGATTCGCCGCGGGTTTCCACATTCGCCCATGCGTGTGGATAGCAGCTTTCGTTGCCATGGCAGTCATAGACATTTTTCGCCAGGTTGCGCGGCATCTCTGTTTCCTCTGCTGTGGCCGGGCGGGCGGTCAGATAGTGCCGCTCGCCCACAAAGGCGCGGGGATTATAGCTGATGCGTCCCTCCTCAAACGGAATGGCCCAACGGAAGGGTGTACCGTTCAGGTACACCAGTTCTTCGCCCAGCGTATCTTCCAGACAGATCACATAATACCCTGCTTGCGGGACAGTGAGTTCCACGGCATCGCCCGGCTGGTACTCTGCATCATACAGCAGGACATTTTCGCCCTGCGCCAGTATTTCACCGGCTTCATTCACGATTTTCAATGTTGCACGTTCCATCCGGGGTTCCTCCTGTCCGTTTTTCTGTATTCAGGATACACGATTTTTGCAGCAGAAGAAAGGCGCTTTTTTCAGATGTTCCTGCCCTTTTTTTGGACGTTTTTCATACCAGAACACCATGATTTGCTTTCGGTTTGCCGTTATGTTATAGTAAATACAGTTGCAAAGAAAGGGGAAAACCGCCGTGAGCAGTCACCTGAAAACCAAGATCATCGTGGGTGCCCTGGGCCTTGCCATGCTGCCCATGATCGTGCTGACCTGGTTCACTTATCAGGTCTTTGATACACGCTGCACCCAGCTGCTGGATGCCCAATATGAGCAGGCCGTGGAGTTTGCCGGGCGCGACCTGCGGCTGCTGGGCGGTGGGTACGGCTACTGGCTCACAGACGAAAAGCTGGCGCAGGTGTTTGATTCCATTGAGTTGTTCGACAACGGCATTCTGCGCGTGACCGACAGTGATGGCACGACCTTGTATTACCGCTCCGAAAATGACAACTGGATCGATCAGAGCATTGCAGCCCATCTGGACAAGCTGCACTTTGAAACCACCTTGGAGGACACCGGCTGGACGGTCTCGTTTGATGTGGACAAAGTAAAAGCGCAGTCCGAACTGTACGTCCTGCGCGGGATGCTGGTGCTGGTCATCATGCTGTGCGCCATTGCGGTGGTGTGGGGCGCTTCCAAGCTGTCCAACAGCATCACCCGTCCCCTCTCCGACATGATGGAGCAGATGGAGCGGATGGAGCGCGGCGAACTGAAAGTGAACATTGCCGTGGACAGTGATGATGAGATCGGCGTGCTGGCCAAAAAGTTCAATACCATGTCCCGCAGCCTGCAAAGCTACATCGACCGCTATTACGTGGCCCGCATGAAACAGGGCGAAGCGGAACTGAAAGCCCTGAAAGCCCAAATCAGCCCCCACTACCTGAACAACACGCTGGAAGTCATCCGGATGCAGGCCGTGAGCGAGGATGCCCCCGTGGCCGCCCATATGATCGAACTGCTGGGCCAGCAGATGCAGTACGCCCTCAGCGATGCCACGGTCATCTCCCTGCACGGAGAACTGGATCTTGTGCGCAGTTACGTTGCCCTGCTCAACTTCCGCTACAACAACAAAATTCAGCTGGACATTCAGGAGAAAAATTTCGGCGGTTTTGAGATTCCCAAACTCAGCCTGCAGCCGCTGGTGGAAAACAGCTACAAACACGGCCTGAAAACCAAGCCCGGCATGGGCCTTGTGCAGATCACCGTAGAAGCGGTGGACAACGATCTGGAAATTACCGTGCTGGACAACGGCACCGGCATGAGCCCGGTAACCCTGACTGCCCTGCAAAAGCAGCTACAGGGCACTGCAAAACCCCGGACGGAAAATCAGACTGGGGGCGTGGGCCTGAAAAATGTTCACGACCGCTTGAAAAGCCTGTATGGCGAGGGCTACGGCCTGACCGTCAGCAGCTGGCCCGGCATCGGCACCGCCGTCTGCCTGAAGCTGCCCAAACGCATGAAGGAGGAAACCGAGCATGTGGAATTTGATTCTGGCCGATGATGAGCCCATCATCGTGCATGGCCTGCAAAAGATCATCAACTGGGAGCAGCTGGGCATCCACATCCTTGCCACCTGCAACGATGGTGCCAGTGCGCTGGAACTGCTCATACAGCACAAGCCCGACCTTGCCATTCTGGACATCAACATGCCCGGCAAGACCGGCCTGGAAATTCTGGAAGGGCTGCACGCCGCCCATGTGGACACCAAGGTCATTTTCATCAGCGGGTACCGGCAGTTTGAGTATGCGCTGGGTGCCATGCAGCTTGGGGCCGTGAACCTGCTTCTCAAGCCTGTGAACCGGGATGACCTGCTGGCCAGCGTGCGCAAGTGCCTGCCCATCCCGGACATCCAGCCCGAAATCGATGTGAAAGACCTGCCCATCATCCCGCCCAGCACCGAAACGCTGAGCACCTATCTGCCGGTGCTCTATGCCGTGACAGCTCCCCTTCCGTCCAGTTCCGCGGAACGGCGGTTGATGGACTTTGCCGTGTCCAACGAGATTGAAGCGTGGCGGCAGGCCCAGCAGATCGACGTACAGGTCTACGACACCACTGCGCCGGTCTGCCTGCTGTTTAAAAACCGCACGGTAGACCAGCTTGCCCCGCAGCTGGCCGCCTTACGGGAGCAGATCAAGACACGCACCGGGAATCAGCTGCTGTTCCTCATTGGTGCACAGGCACCGGACGTCACGCAGGTGCCGGACCGTGTGGGCGAACTGTCAAACCGGAAAGGCCTGTTTTACTTCGATGGCTGGCTGACCGGGCCGGTGCTTTCGCTGGAAAAGCCGCTGTACAAAACGGAAAGCTCCATCGACCAGCTGCGTGCCCAGCGGGAAAAGGTTCTGGATGCCTGCCTGCAATTGAACCCGGCACGGTTTCAGGCGGAGTATGCCGCCTACTGTGCGTCCGCCTGTGCCGTTTGTGACGGCAATGTGCAGGAGGCGCAGATGCGTCTGCTGACCCTTTACAGCAACATCATCCAGCAGGTAGAAAATTACGGCAAGGACGAACATCACACCGATACCGCCCCGCTGCTGGCACAGGCTTCCGCCTGCAAAACGTATGGGCAGCTCGTTCAGCTGACTGAAACGCATCTGAAGCTGTTCCTCTGCGCCGCGCGGGAGAAATACAGCAGCAGTGACAAAACGGATGCCTTGCGGGCGCTCAACTACATCAACGAGCACTATTCGGAACCGCTGACGCTGGACACCATGGCAAGCCACTTCCACATGAACTCCAGCTACTTCAGCAGTTATTTCAAAAAGAACACCGGCAAGAACTTCAAGGAATATCTCATCTCGGTGCGGCTCCAGCACGCCTTGCAGCTGCTGGTGTCCACCGATATGCACAATTATGAAATCGCGGACGCCGTTGGCTTCAACGACATCCGCAGTTTTACCGATCAGTTCCAGAAGGCCTATAACAAAACGCCGCAGGCCTACCGCAAGGAATTACGGCAGTAAATCTTCATATCCGCACAGTTTGCAGATCGTTTTTGCCACACCGTCCTCTGTGTTGGCGGGTGCGTGCAGCGGGATCTGCTTCAATACCGAAGGAAAAGCGTTGCTCATGGCATAGCCGTGGGTGACGCTTTTTAACATTCCGAGATCATTTTCGCCGTCACCAAAGGCCACAGCTTCGTCCGGGCGGATGCCGCACTGCTGCATAATTTTTTGCAGCGCTGTCCCCTTGTTGAGCCAGTCTGGCACCACCTCCACCCAGCAGGGTGTTACCAGCAAAGCACTGCACCGGTCGGGCAGCTTTGCCCGCAGTTCCGGCAGCAGCTGCTGCAGTTTCAGGGAGGAGTGCAGGTAAGCTACCTTCTGCACTGAACCGGCAGTTTCCGGGTAATGGGGCGTTTCCAGTTCAATGTTCCCGCCGAACAGGTGCTCCACATTGTCCTCAATGGCAAGGCCGTGCTGTTCCAGGTAGTCCAAACGGCGCTGCTCAAACCCGGGCTGTGCATAACGGAACCGTCCGTTCCGGGTGTAGCAAAGTGCTTCCAAATCGTAGGCATCGGCCAGTTTCAGAAAATCGTCCACATTTTCCGGTGCAAAGCCCGGTGTGCGCTGCTCCTGCCCGTTCTCACAATTCACGATCAGCGCACCATTCAGTGCTATATAAAAGTTCTGCGCAAACATATCCGTGTGCAACGCTTCCCGGATTGCAATGAAGTGCGGCATATCTCGCCCGGTCGCCAGTACAACCCGGATGCCGTCCCTCTGAGCCCGCAGAAGTACCTTCTGCGTCAGTGCCGACACTTCACTTTTCTCATTCAAAAGCGTTCCGTCCAAATCAGTGGCGATCAGCTTGATGGACATTTCCGTTCCTCCTGTATGCTTTTCTCTGTCTCATTATACAAAGAGTGCTCGCAGTGGGCAAGAGCATTTCTTTGGTGGTTGTGGAAGTTCTTTTGGAGATTGTTACTGCCCACATCATCGATGGAATGCACTGCACTTTAAAATGCCTCAAACAAGTTTATTCAGCGATGCAATCGCGTAGTCTGCATCCAACGGATGCAGTTCAAGGGTTTGGGATTTCCCAACAAGCATTTTGCAGAGCAAAATAGGCGTTTGTATAGACAGACGCACTGCTTGCGTCCTCTGTGAAGCCTTTCAGAGTGCTTTCAAAATTTGAAAATCATTTTTCAATCAAGGCCGTCCGTTTTCAAGTTCAACTTGGAGCGGGCGGTTGTTTTTCTGCGCAAAAATCCTTGAGTCCGCAAACTGCAGCAAGCAGTGTGAGCTGGTACCAACTCACAATTTTTGAATTTGATTTTACCAATCCAACTTCAAAAACACTTGTTGAGCTTCGCCCAAACCCAATGTTCAGCA
>ERZ808246.1166-NODE-1166-length-19543-cov-8.298183_pt1 | contig 19543 bp, 18 predicted proteins | sample MGYA00521083_ERZ808246 | MGnify/ENA primary metagenome ERZ808246 (study PRJEB31516, sample SAMN03275577) | gut metagenome | biome: mammalia-associated habitat; material: feces | host: Papio cynocephalus | place: Kenya | collected 2012-07-07 ... | reverse complement strand
ATGCGAACTCCAATCCGGACCTTCCAAGGTCCAACTTTTTGTCCGCATCCCCTTCTGAGCCTAAAAACGACCGAATCGACCACCATTTCTTTCTCCCCGCCTGCCCAAGCTATGCATTACTCCGCAGGGTTCCTGCTCTTGCCTCTCACCCGGCATCTCTGCAGTTGGCTGTCCATTCGGTCGTTTTCGGACCCGATTTCGACCGAATCGACTGGCCTTTTCTGTGTTGGGGAGGATCCGGGCGTTATTCTTTGTTCTTGACTTCGGATTGGCTGTGGCTTTCCTTATCCACCATTTTCTTATCTTTCTTTATGGGAGGAATCGGTCCAATTATCGGACTATGGCATATGGCACATGATTTTTACAACTTTCCTGCTGTGTAGTCCATTCGGTCGTTACGCCGCAATTGGCAGTCGATTCAGTCGTTTCCGGACCTGAAAACGACCGAATCGACTGTCATCTGCCGGATTCCGTCCGAACCGACCGCCATCAGTATTCCGTAACGACCGTTTATCCACATTGCCGATGTTGCCCTGATACCACCGAGTCGTTTAGACTGCGCAAATGGGTGAAAAGGAAAAACATTGTTCGTTAATCCTCCTGATTGCGAAGGCGCAAAGGGAGCGACGCTGCATACGTCCGTTCTGGGACACGGATATCAAGGCCATAGGCCGGCGCGTCAGACGGGGCAGCATGGTGCGAGTGCACCGTGGGTTGTATGCGGCGAAGGAGTATTGGGAACGTTTGGATCCCCATGAACAGTTGCGCCACATCATTCGTTCGTTGGGCCAATGGCATGAGAAGTGGGTGTTCTGCGGTGCGAGCGCTGCCGTCATGCATGGCTTGGAGTGCTCGTATCGGCAGTTGCGCCCGATCCATGTTGCGGTAGATAGGAATCGTCGGCCGAAAAATGGCGCGAGTATGCGGTACCACGTGGTGCAGGATCCCGATGCCGTGGTTCTGGACGATACGAACGTCACTTCGGTTCCGCGCACGCTGGTCGATTGCGCGTCGATGATGCCGCAGCGTTACGCGATGGCGCCGATTGATTCCGCGTTGCGGCAGGGGAAGATTACCAAGGAACAGTTGCTGGCATATGTGGATGCGCTGCCGATGCTGCACGATAGGGAACGCATTCGTACGGTGCTTGCCAAGGGCAATGGTGGAAGCGAGAACGGTGGGGAATCGGAATGCCGGGTTGTACTGGACGAACTGGGGTTTCCGGTGGATCGGATTCAGGTCGGCTTTCCGTGTCTGAGCCATCCCGGCCGCGTGCATAGGGTGGATTTTCTTTGGGAACGTGACGACGGCACATTGGTTGCAGGCGAGCTTGATGGGATGCAGAAATATGTGGATCCGTCGATGACGGCGGGGCGTACGATTCGGCAGGTCGTCGATGACGAGCGTGATCGTCAGCAGTGCCTGAGCAGGCGCGGTGTGGATATGGTGCGCATGTATTACACGGACTTGGACGATGGGCAGGCGTTGGCCCGGCGGCTGGAACGTGCTCGTGTGCCGAGACGGAGGGGACGTTAGTTGCGTTCCTGCGCGGTGTGATCGGCGGTCGGTTCGGTCGTTGCGGCGCAATTGGTGGTCGGTTCGGTCGTTTTCGGGCCCGAAAACGACCGAACCGACCACACGCAGGGGGGGCAGGGGAGTGTGGATTGCCTTGACTTGCGGCGAGCGATCAGCGCCGGACGCCAGCGATGCGGTCCGTGAATTCGCCTACGAAACGCCGGACGTCGACATGCAGCGCGACGTGGACGCGGGGCGCCTGCGGGTCGATCAGTCCTTCCGGATCCCCGATGGTGCGTCCGCGCGTGCCGTGGCAATCGCCGGTCTGCGTTTCGACCTTCATCGGCAGATCGAGACAGGAGACCAGCGTCGGATCCACGGCCACTGCCGCGGCAAGCGGATCGTGCAGCGGCATGCCCTTGGAGAAGAGGCGTGCGTCGGCCTTGAGATTGGCGGCGATGGAGAAATCGGCGATATCGGCGAGGAACCGCAGTGCCTGCGGGCCGAACGGGTGCCGTGGAGTTGCGGGCAGATCTTCGGAATCGGCGGGTGCAAAGCCCGTAGCGGTTGCCGATGCGGGGATCGCCATGCCTCGTTCCAGCATGTCGGCGACATCCCTCCAACGCCGTGTGACCGCACGTCCGAGCAGGCACTGATGCGTCACGTCCAGGCCGATCATGGTGATGTCCGCGCCGGAATGGAATACGCGGTCCGCAGCCTCCGGGTCCTGAATGATGTTCGTTTCGGCAGTCAGATCCCAGCAATTGCCCTCCTGGGTGAGCGTGCCGCCCATCATCACCAGGCTGAGCTTGCCGACGATGTCGGGCGCGATCCGCAACGCCGCGTCGATATCGGTCAATGGTCCGGTCGTCACCACCGTGAGGTCGGTGCCGTGCTCGCGGACGGCGTCGATGATGAACCGTACGCCATCGGATACGGTGGGGGATCGGTCCGCGGAACCGCGCGCCGCGTCATCATGCGTGACGAACGAAAGCGCGATCGCATCGCCTGCGGGGTTCGCGTGCGGATCATGCGTCGCATACCCGCCGACGGAAATCAGGCTGCGAACGGCCGGGCCGTCGTCGTTTGCCGAATCGGCGGCCATAACGGCCGTGACAGCCGAATCGTCCGAATCGGCAGGCGAACCGGCCTGCGGGTAAGCGGGCGCGAATGAGGACCGACCATCCGCAGCGGTCGAATCATCCATCCGCACTGCGCGACCCGGCCCGAATCCTCCCAACCCGTCCGTGCCGTGGAATTGCGCGCAGCCGGCATCGGGAATGAACGCGGCCGCCCAGGACGGGTGCGTCTCGCCGCGCATCACCGGAACGTCGTCACGCCCCAGCAGGCCAAGCACATGGCGGGTGTTGCACACGGCGGTGTCGGCGGCGACGTTGCCGTACGTGCCGATCACGCCAAGCAATTCGACCTGATCGAACGTCGCGAGGTAGGCAAGGGCGAGCGCGTCGTCGATGCCGGTGTCCACGTCAAGGATGAGTTTGCGGGTGTTCATGGCATGTCCTTCCTGGTCGGATTGACGGAAACGACGGAAGCGGGCGGGCATGACGTGCAAACATGCGCCGTGCCCGTGAGACCTCTGTGCGATATGCGTCTGCGCGATATATCTCCACGGTACATCCGCGAGGCGCATCTCGTTCGTTTTGCGTGAGTCACCCGCCCGAACCGTCAGGCCCGAGCCGTTTCGCCCGAGTCGTCCGCCCGAACCGCCCGAATCGAACGCTCCGACTAAGCCGCCCGTCCGCTACGCCTACTTGAGGAATTCGTCGGTGGCGAGATCCTTGGCCTGCGGCGCGTCGTGCACCACCTTGCCGTGCGAGTCGGTGTAGGCGTCCTCCTTGGCGAGGAAATCGAAATACCGCTGTGCGCCCTGCACGTCGTTCGTGCCGAGCGTGAACGAACCGTCCTTGATCTTGGCCGGGTCTCCCCAGTATTCGCCGTCCACGATCGTCTTCATGCTGCGTTTGACGAACGCCGGCTTCAGATTCGCGTCGGGTGCCTCCTTGACGAGGATCGATGCCGCGTCGTCCGGATGCGCGTAGGCGTATTCGTAGCCTTTCTTGGCGGCCTGCACGAATTTCCTCACAAGGTTCGGATTGGAGGAGATGGTCTTGTTGTTGGTGATGATGCCGATGGTGTCCGCATTGCCGGGCACGCCGTAGTCGGGTTCGGTGAAGCAGTTGAGTTTCGGGCCGTACATGCTGGCCTGCACGCCCTCCCAGGTGGCGTAGAACCCGCCGAAATCGGCTTTGCCGCTGGAAAGCGTCTGGAACGTGGACGTGCCGACGGTCACCTTGTCGAAATCGCCCTTGCCCCCATCGGTCTGGATCATGCGGCGGACCACGGCGTCGGATTCGCTGGAACCGAATGTGGCGAACGTCTTGCCGTCCAGATCCTTCGGGCGCTTGATCGCGGTGTTGGATGCCAGCGCGCACCAGATGGCGCTCGGCTTCTGCTGCACCTGCATCACCTGCTTGATGTTCGCGCCCTTGACGGCGTAGACGCCCACGTTCGTCAGATTCGACAACGCGAAATCGGCCTGCCCGTTGTTCACCGCCTGTTCGGCGCCGGCCTGCGCCACGGCCACGATGTCGACGTCGAGTCCGGCCTGTGCGAAATATCCCTTGTTCTTCGCCACATACACGCCGATATGGTTGGTGTCGGGCGCCCAGGAAAGCATGAACGTGACCTTGGTGGTGCCGTCGGCGCCGGTGGCGTTGGTGCTGTTGGACTGGCCGCATGCGGCGACGGTCGTGGTCATGGCGATGGCGGAAAGCAACACGAGAAGCCTGCGGATGGCGCGGCGAGAGCGTTGTGGATTGATGCTGTGACGAATGCGACGAAACATGTCGATGATTCCCCTGAATCCTGTTAGATGATCGTTTTCTAGGGATGCGCCGCGAACGGGAATCGGGCAGAAAACGATACGACAGGGCCCAGCCCCGTTCGTCCAATGCCCCCGGCGAGCCGGTTTGCCACACACTGGCTGAACAGCGCCACCCATTATACGGACCGGCATGACGTGGAGGCGGGGCATGGCGGCGGAGTGGTGCGGGTACGGCAGCGAAGCAATGGCAGGGAAGTAATAGTGACGAAGCAATAGCAGCGCCAAAGCGACGTGGCCGCCTCCATGTGTATGGTATTGCATGGGGCGTGACTGTATAGGCAGAGAGAGCGAGCTTTCATGTAATGGATATTGGCCGATGCGGAGCCGTGGTTTTCGCGTTGATCGATTGCCTTCCGGGCATGGCGTTCACCTTGGCGCTGTTCCGTGATCGTCTGCGTTTCGGCAGAACGACGACGATAGCTGCCTGCGTGGCGGTCGTCATTCTGCAGATGGCAGTGGGCTCATTGCGCTACGGGCATATCGACGACAACATGTATATGGCCTTGCTTGCCGTGCTTGTGCCGGCGTTATGGGGCATACCGATGCTGGTGCTGATTCGTGGGTCATGGCGCAAGGCCGTGTTCGTGATGATGCTGTTCATGAATCTTTCCGGCACGATCGCCATCATCGGCAATGCCGTGGGACGGTGGTTGCTGCCGGCCGGAGCATGCCTGCCGTACAGCTGGCGATATCTGCTGATGGTCGCGCTCGCGGGTGTGATGCTGATCGGCGTGTTGTATGCGCTGTTCGGCGGGATTCTGCTGGAACTGTTCCGGTTCGGCGACGCGGACCATATCTGGCGCTATCTGTGGCTTGTGCCGGCGGGCTTCACCCTCATCGCGCTGTGGATGCGGTTCGGCACTCCCGAACCCGAATACGTCAGCACCGCGAAGCCAGCCAACTTCGTGTTCCTGATGGTGCTGTTCGTCACCAAGCTGGGAACGTATCTGATTGTCGGCAGGATCGTGCTGGTGCAACGGCAGCGCAACGAGTTGCAGACCATCAACAGGCAGTTCGAACTGCACGAGCGTGCCTACCGCATCTATCAGGAACGCGACGAGGCGGAACGCCGGCTTCGTCATGATTTCCGTCATCAGCTTGCGGTGCTGTCGACTTTGGCCGAGGAAGGCGAGTTCGAGGAGCTGCGCAAGTATCTTGGCAAAATGGTGCAGGGCATTCCGTCGCATACCCGTAGCAGACTCGCCAGCGACCCGGAATTGGACGCGCTGCTGCAGTATTACGCGTACGAGGCGGAACGTGTCGGCGTCGGATTCACATCGAGGATCGAGGCTCCCGTCGAACAGTACGCCAAATCGGTCGATCTGACGGTCATGCTTGGCAATCTGCTGGAGAACGCGGTGCAGGCCGCGGGGCATGGTACTGGCGAACGGTACGTGGATCTGCGGGTCGGCAAGGTTTCGGGCGTCTGCATGATCCAGGTACGCAACAGCTATGACGGCTTGATCGACGAGCGGAACGGCAGGTTCTTTTCGACCAAGCATGATGGCGTGGGAATGGGACTTGAATCGGTGCGTTTGACGGCTCAGCGTCTGCATGGCGAATGCTCGGTGAAGCACGACGGGCATGTGTTTACCGTTCGGGTGAGCCTGCCCATGTAAGCCTGTCCATGTAAGGCATACGGAAACGGTGCGTGTGAGGGACGCTGATATGCGTGAGCGGGGTTACGGGTCCGGCGTTCGGCTCAGCCCTCCGCATCGTCCATATGCCGCATGATCCAATCATGGTATTGGGCGATGGTGCTTTTCCTGCCGTTGATGCGGATGGGGATGCGCTCGCCGGTGGTGAGCACGAAGTCGTTGCTGTCGATGCGCTTCACGAATCTGGGGTTGATCAGGTAGCTGCGGTGGCATCGCAGCAGCGCGTCGCCGACCTGGCGTTCAAGCGACGTCATGGACGTGTTGGACGGTATGGCACGTCCGGGAAGATGGATGGTGACGGTGTTGCCTTTGACCTCGGCATATTGGATGGTCTCGATCGGGATCCGCAGCGTCTTGTAATCGGAGATGATCGAAATGGATCGGCGCTTTTTCAGACGTCGTCCGGTCAGTCGTTCCAGACGGTCGAAGCAGACATCCACCTCTTGCGCGGTGGCCGGCTTGATCAGGTAGTGCAGCGCCTGCACCTCATAGCCGAGAAGTGCCCACTCCTGCATGCAGGTCACGAAGACGATGGGGAGTTCGGTGCTCCAGACTCGGATTTGCTTGGCGAGACTGATGCCGTCGGGCTCGTTTTTCCCCGCGTCGATGTCCATGAACAGCAGATCCGGCTCGTGGCTCTCCACGGCCTGAAGCAGATCGCCTGAATGGCTGAATATTGTGACATTTACGGTTATCTGCCTGTTTTCGGCTACGGTCTCGATGGTGTCGCCCAACGCCCGCGCATCCGAAGCGGCGTCCTCGTAGATGAATATTTCCGTAGTCACAGCCTCAAGGTTAGTGGAAAAGATCAATGGGCAAACGAATGTCGGGCAACGTTTATCACGACTTTTTTGACGTTCGCATGAACTTCCGGAAGTGGCCGGATTTTTCCACAACAATGGATTCTGCAAGGTGATGAGCAAGCGGTACTGCTTTCGGCAAAGAGGAGAATGGATATGGCATCGTTTGATGGAAATGGTGATCTGAAGGCCACTGCCGAGGAGAAGAAGCGCTGCTGCCAGAGCGAACTTGAAAAGCTCGGTGAGAAAAGAAAGCAGGTGCTTATCGACCTGGGTGCCGCCGTTGCCGACCGTGAAAAGGACAATCTTGCTTTTTGGGCTGACTATCAGGCTGAATATGCGGCCATCTCCGATATTGAAGAACAAATAGAAACGTTTGAGGCTCTGATCGCGGACGCGGAAAAGATGATCGAGCAGGAAAACAATCGGAAAAGAAGCGACGAAATCAAGGACTCTCCTTGGACGAAAGTCTGCTCCTGCGGAGCCATATGCCCGGCATTGGCAAAATTCTGCCCGAGCTGCGGAGCAAAGGTCGACGCTGAGGACGACATTGATTCGGACCCGACTCCGCAGCCGAAGGAGCCGACGCGTCAATGCCCCTCATGCGGCAAGCTTTATGCCGCTGATCTTGCGTTCTGCGAGCTATGTGGAATCAGGCTTGAGGATATTCCGGATGAGGTCCCGGATACCGATCAGGCAGTGGTGCGGGGGAATGAGGTGCCGGATCTCACGGTTCCGATTCCCGTGAGCGACTCCGCGCAGGAGGATTCCGCGCAGGAGGATTCCCCGCAGGAGGTTGCAGCTGACGAATACGCCATTTGTTCCGCTTGTGGAACATCCAACAAATCGCGTGCAAAGTTCTGCGGCAACTGCGGAATGCAACTGAAATAGCGGGGGATGCTGATGGCTGATAGGTATTGCAAGGTCTGCCATGAACCGATCGACGGTTCGCCTGCATACTGCACTTCCTGCGGTGCCGTTCTTGGCGATCGAAGCGGCAACTCTGCAGAGCCGCCGCAGGAGGGCTCCGCCAAAGGCCACACGGCAGTCAACATAGCAATCGGTGTCATCGTCGTGATTGCGCTTGCATGTGGAGGTGGCTTGTATTGCGCGTATGACTCCGGAATGCTGTCGTCGACGAATACCGGCTGGAGCGAGAATTCCGGTTCTGTGAAGAAGAAGACCTCGGATTCGTCGCATAAGACGGCAAGCGGATCGGCAGAGAAACAGAAAGAGCGGAAAACCGACAAGACGGATGACGCCAATGATTCGGATCGCAACGTGACATACGATTTCGATTCGGAATCTTCCGAAGTCGAATTCGTCTATCACAATAACGACAAAGACACGGATCTTGACGAATCGTGGACGTATGTCCAATTCTCCAGCTCTCAGAAGAAGCCCGACTCGGCTCTCGAACAGCTCAACGAAACGATCAAGGATAATTTCGAGCGCGAGCTGCAGGATGCGAAGGAATGGGATGCCGACTCGAGCTCCGGTCCGCAGTGCATCTCACATAGGGAGACGGTCACCTATATCAAAGGCGAATATGCCGTGGTCCGTACGGAACGGTATCTGACGACATGGGGTGCCCACGGGGACATCGAGGTCACGGGAACGGCGTATGACCTTGCGAATGGTGAGGATGTGTCGATGGCCAAAGTCACGGGGCAGACGCTGACCGATATGGAAAGCGCCGCGCGCGAGGCCATAAAGCAGTACTTGAAAAAGAACCCCAGCGACATCTACAACAGCAGTCAGCTGGATGAGTCCATCGACAAGATCGTCGATGACGACAGCCGCTACTACGTCACGAAGGATGGCCTGCTGATCAGTACAAAGCCGATGGAGTTGGGAAGCTTCCAATATGGTGGCAAGGATATCGTGGTCTCCTCCATCGACGGCAGCAAGGCGCAGAAGGGGACGGATCTCCATACAAAATACTCGGAAACGAAATAGACGTATGAGCGTCTGTCGGTGCGGATACCAGCACATATACGCGTGATGTGCTGGCATGGAATGGCGCTTCTCTGGGCTCCAAAAAACGATATCGTCGGGGACAATGTGCTCAAACAGATGCAGAACACCATCGACAAACTCAAAGAGAAAAGCTGAAGCTCTTGTGGCGGTCTGGCATGTTCGAAGCAACTTTCATAACGTCTGCATGAACTTGCCTTCGTCAATGCGTGTTTCGAATATCCCCGAATGATTCGTCCCATACCATCAAAGCGGATTGAAACCGTAAGCGGAATGGCTCGGTACGTAATAGTTCCGGCGGCTTTACCCATTTCGGAAAGGATGGTGAAAATGCAGGATAAGAAGCACGTCTCTGCATGTGATTTCTTCTATGGCGCTGCTGTCGTTCTTTTGATTGTGCAGTTGGCATTCATCCTCTGGACGCTCAAATATCAGTTTGTATTGGCAATTTATGATGGCATTCCCGGAACGATAGCGGTTGTGGTGTCTACGGTCATTCCAGCATTTTTGGCAGGATTCTCAGCATATGGTCTTATCAGGTTGCTGGCATCGAGACGAAACCCCTCCGTTCGGCCCCATCTGAATGCCCGTGGTGTTCTTGCAATGGTTGTGGCTCTGCTGATCATCGAGGTCGTACTGGCTTTGCTCAGCTACTATTTCATTCACTATGCTCCGGCATTCACCGACGTTAATTTCGCATTAAGCGGTGTTGGTCGGGAAATGAGGAAGATTCTTCTCTTGCCGTTTCTGACGATTCTGCTGCTGTGTGCAGGTCAGGCAACGTCGAAAAATGTGTAGTCGTTGTTGCGGCTTCGGCATGTCCAAAGCAACTTTCGCAACGTTCACATGAACTTATTCACGATGACGGCTGTCTCGAACGGGTCGAAATCGCGTATTGCATATTCTTCAAGTAGCAGCAGTCTACGGAGACTACGAATGGAGAACCTATGACAAGCAATTTTTTCGATAGTGTCACCGAAGCCATCAATGGCGGAGTCGCCTACGCGGACAGAAAAACGCAGATCATACGATACCGAAGCGAGTTGTCCATGTTGGCTAAGCAGAAGGCTCAGGCTTTTTCCGATCTCGGGCAGGCCGTTCTGGAGCGCGAAGCCGCGAATCAGCAGTTTGTGAATGTCTATGCCGGTCAGGTGTCGGCGATCAGAGCCCTTGAGCAACGTGAGAACGAGCTCAAGATGCAGATTGATGCCCTGCAGCAGCAGGACGCGGCATCGAATGTCGACGGGCAACCCCAAACGGGCAAGGTGTGCTCTCATTGCGGAACGCATTGCCCGGATCGTGCCGTCTTCTGCGCAAACTGCGGAACTCCGCTGGCGGCGCAACAGGCTGCGCCGAATTCCGTTCCTGCGCAGGGGACGGGAATGATCTGCAAGGCTTGCAATATTCAGTACCCTGCCGATTTCGTCTGGTGCGAGCGGTGCCGCAGTCGTTTGGAACCGGTTTCTGCGGTCGGTTCTGCGGTTGGTGCCGACTGACGCTCGGACGACATACATCATTTCTTTGCCTATGAAGAGAGAACGATAGGAGGATCAGAGATGAGAAAACCCGATCAAACCGGTAACCGGCGCATTGGCCTTGTCGATGTGCTGGGTGTTGTTGCCGCGGTGCTGTTGGGCGTGCAGTCGCTGAATTTCATCGTGACGTTGATCAGCAATTTCAGTGCCACGTTCATGATATTCGGCTATGAATCCGGCGGGAATGCCATTGTGGGCATGCTGGGAGTGCTGCTTCTGCTGGTACTTGCGTTGATTCCTGCGGCATTAAGCGGTTTTCCGGCGCTTGGATTGATCAAGTCTTCGGCAGTAAAACTGTCTTCGCCTTCTTCGAAGGGGAAGAATCCCGAACGTTTCCTGGTGCCGGCCGTTGTGCTGCTGCTGGTCGAGATCGTGCTGTGGGTCCTTGCGCTTATCAAGCCGGTGGTGCAGATCCCCTATGTCGGTCCGGTTCTTGCGCTTATGGGGCCGAAAGCCATGAAGGAAATTATTTCGTCCGTCGTGATCGTGCTGCTGCTGTATGCGGCGCATGTGAAGTCGAAGAACATGCGATAGGAGAGACCAATGAGAATCTGTGGACATTGCGGTAACCAAGTCTCCGATCAGGCGCTGTTCTGCGGGAAATGCGGCAATAATATCGGTGCTCCCACGCCTGCTCCTGGTCCTACGCCTGGTCCTTCGCCAACTCCTGGTCCTGTGCCGACACCAGCTCCGACGCCTACGCCGGTTCCTCCGATGCCAGCTCCGACACCAACCCCTGCTCCTACGCCGACGCCAGCTCCGGTTCCTACACCAGCTCCTGGGCCAGGGATTCTTTCTTCGCTGCTCGCGTCTGCCGGAGCATATATCAAGCCAATCGTTTACGCGCTCTTTGCCGTTGCGATTGTGGCGGGCAGCGCGGTAAGCAACGGTGTTCCCGGTGCCGTGCATCCGGCTTCCGCCCAGGAGGTGGCGAACGTGCTCACTGCTGCCGTGAACCGTTACTATGCCAGCGATATGGACAACGACGCCGCTGAGAAATACACCAGGACGGTCTGGAAGTATCTGCCGGAGGACATCGCAAACGCCGCGATCAAGGAATGCCACGGCGACAAGGATGAAGCCATCGAGAAGATGTCGAGTGTGCTCAGCGACTTCACCGATTCGATGAGCGGAAAGATCAAGGTCCGGGCTGTCTTCTCGCTTGGAGACAAAGTTGATTCCGACGATATCAAGGAGAGCAACAACGCTTTCCATGACGCCAAGTTCAATTCCCGCCTGAAGCGAGGGTATGAGCTGGAAGTGGCTGCTGTGGTTACGGCCAAGGAAGACGTTGGCACCATGAAGGCCGGCGAGACCAAGAAGCAGGATTCGATGTCCAGCGGCATGCAGGTGGTGCAGATCGGCGGCCGTTGGTACATGTGGAGTTCCTCCTTCAACAGCCTGCTGGAAGAAGCGTCGAGCAGCTCGTCGGACGATTCGTCGGACGACTGGTGATCGTGATGGCGGCCGCTTAAGCGGCCGCCATCAACCTGAATTTCTGGTGAGAGAAGACGGGAACAGAGGGAGCTGAATCATGCGTTGCGAGTGTGGCGAGCCGATTGAGCCGGGGCAGAAGTTCTGTATAGTATGCGGCAGAAAAATCACTGATGCTGTCGTTTCGGACGAAGATGCTTCGCTGGTGCGGAACACAGTGGATCAGGACGACACCGCACCGGATGATTCCTCTGGCCTGTCGGATGGCTCCGCAACCGTGTCGGACGGCGACACGGTTGCGCTGGGCGATCTTTCATCCGTATCGGATGAATCATCGGACAAAGCGGATGATTTTGAGACGGATGATTCCTTGGTTCCCTCTCGTGAATCGGGAAAGAAGCGTACCTGGCACAAGGTAATCATCGCGGTCATTGTGATACTGGCACTGGTCTTGGCCGGCTTCGGTGGTTTTGCCCTGTGGGGAATGAAGAACGGTGCTGCGAAGACATCGGCTTCGGACAAGGACACCGTTCACTACTCGGATTCCAAGGCTTCGAAAGTACATAAGAAGACCGTGATCGTGCTGTACGGCAAGGACGGCAAGCCGCTCGAACAGTACCAGGTGAACGTGATGGACGATAGCGGCGCGGTCAGCTCCCATTCGGTGACGGATGGACAGTTCACGCCCGATGAAGTCGGTATGAAACCGGGCAAACAGTATACGGTCGTGGCGAAGGATCCGTCGGGCAGCGTGTACAGTCTGCCGAAAACCAATGTGCGGCCGGACAGCGATACGAGCGATGATGTTCACAGCGACAAACTCGACGTCAAACCATCTGACAGCCAGCAGGATTCCAAGACCGAGGAGAGTTCCGCCTGTGCCAAGCAAAAGATGTACTTGGCATACTACGACGTAATCACTTCTCTCCAAAAGAAATATGGAGAAGGAGAAATCACAACTGATTCCGGGTACGACGCCGGGTACTTGCATGGGCTTTCAGTCGTGCTTCTGGCCGATTCCGACGGGGATGGCGAGGACGACGAGCTGATTACCGTCCACGACAATGAAAGCGGTGATACCGACACGGATTTGATGGGTTGGCGGTATAAGCCGGAAGGCTGGACAGTTCAAGCGTGGAACTACGACTCGGAAAAGGGGAAAGCATCGGATTGGTATAAAGGGAAGCCGGTGTCCACCCAAAGCGGTTGGGTTTTCCTTGAATTGGCTTCGAACAAGAACGGCGAGATAACACTGACTGATGGTGGAATGCCAGGTTCCGATGGCAATCAGGAATATACGGATTATCTGCTTTCTCCGATTGGTCAGCAAATTTCCATGGAAGGTGATGGAGACCATACTCTCATTCAGGGGAAGGAAACTCTTTCCAAGACTCAGGAAACTATCGACACCATCACACAAGGCATGATGGCCGACTGCAACGTTTCGTCGGCCAAGGCGAATGATTCCTCGAAGGCCGTTGACGATATGCAGATTGCCGTCGGTGGTAGTTATGCCAAGGGATATGTGCTGCGCGATGGTGCGGTATGGGCGATTGACGATAACGGAAAAGCCTCGAAGATGACCGGTCTGCCTGTCATTTCAAAGCTGTTTATCGGTGGGTTCAACGGAAACTATGCGCTCGCGAAGGATGGCAGCCTGTGGGCATGGGGAAATCCGTCGTCGATATTCGGTCTGGGTTCTTTGGGGGACGGAAAGCCGGGTGAGGATGATTTCAGCAAGAAATCCGGTAAGCCCGTGAAGGTCCACAATCTGAAGAATGTCGCAACCATGTACTCTGGCTTGGGCAGAAGCTATGCGGTGCTGAAAGATGGTACTGCGTGGACATGGGGAGATGAATGTTCGTCTTCCGGCTGCAGCGAATCTTATGGCGAAGAGATTCTTGAGCCAAAGCAAATCGATGGATTGGAAGATGTCGTTGATGTTGCTGGTTGGCATGGCGTTAATTATGCTCTGAAATCTGATGGCACAGTATTGCGCTGGATTGACAGCAAGGGCACCGCTAAACCTGATTTGCCGCTTGAGCCTACTGACATTTACGGTTTGCCGAAGATTAAGTCCATGTCCATTGGGTATGAAGGAAGGTATTTCCTGGATGAACAAGGAAATGTTTGGACGCCGAGCACGTCTTCTGGCGTTGAGACGACGGTCACGGAGCCGGTGAAGTTGAGTGCCCTACCCTCGATCAAGATGATTAAACAGGTTGATGCCAATGAGGATGTTGGCGGTGTGGCCTATTTCATTGGCACCAATGGTGAACTATGGGCATACGGAAGCAATGGCGCAACCTGCGGGGATGGGAATAGTGCGGCGCTGGGAGACGGTACATGCACGACACCGGACGATCCGGTTCAGGTCAAGGGTGTCAGCAAGGTTCGTGATGTCACTGTCGCATGGGGCAACAGTTGGGCTTTGACTGATAGCGGTGATCTCTACCAGTGGGGAACGCGTAATGGTTCCGGCGAACAGGCGAATATTCCCAAGAAGATCGAATCCGGTTCGGTACGGAAGATATATGCTGCGCCGTCGTCTTACCTGATGATGGTCAAGAAAGACGGCAGCATATGGGGCATGAGCGTGAGTCCCACCGGGAAATCAGACGACTTCACCCAAATCCAAGGAATCAAATAAGCCGTTGAAATAGCGATATAGAAAGGGAAAACGATGGAATTTTGTATGCAGTGTGGCAATGCGCTTTCAAGTGAGGCGAAATTCTGCCCGAAGTGCGGTGCTCCTGTTAGGGGAGAGCTTCTTCACACAGTTGAGCCTAAAAGAGATAGCGTGCCGTCTCTTATTCGGAATACGGACACGTCTTCGGATGTGAGGCCTGTTCTTACCTGCAAGGGTGTGTCTTGGAGGCTGAAATACGGATGGCTGACTCTTGTTGTGGTTTTCTTTTTGCTAGCTCTATTAATGTGGTGGGCTAACGATTATGCGTCAAATGTTCGTAAGTATAGTCTGTCGGCGCATCCTTATTCGGGCGAAAACATGGATTGGCTTATGTTGGCCACCGGTATCGTTTGTCTGGTCGGGTGCCTGATCAATTTTTTTCTATTCGCATATGCTGGTAAATATCATGTTGAAGTATTCGAAGGGCACGTAGAAGGGGTGGGCTTTTGCCTAATTGGTGGAATCCGCGAGATTAATGTTCCCTATGAGCAAGTTCAGGGAGTGACAGTTGTGGAAAAGAGATGTGCCCTTATATTGCAGCTTGCCAGTCGTCGAGAGACAATGTATTGCCCTGATGTTGATACCGCTAAGCAGATGGGACAATACATCAACGGCAGGATTCGTGCTTCGTACCGGTGAATCGTATATTCGCTCCGGCAGGAATGCTTTTCAAATGGAGTGAATAATTATCGATGCTGGCGACATGACAACGTGTGGTGGGGTTCGGCGATGGTTTTCCGAGCCCCCCACCACACGTTGTTCACAGCTCGGTCACTGAACCGATGAACAACGGCAGTCCATCGGGGGAATCGAGTTCGAAAAGGAACGGATGATCGACGATGAAGTCGATCCGCTCAACAGGTCGTGGCATGGAGCACGTTGCTTCCATCATTATCGCGGTATATGCTGCGGCTTTCGCACCTTCCTCCGCCACCTCGATATGCGTTCCTTGTAGAATCTTGCTGATGAACAGCGGCGTATCCGAAAGTGCTGAAAAGTCCGCTTTTCCCTGATTAAAGGCATCCGTAATCCCCATGGATTCCAAGGTTTGGATTATTTCGTCGCCAAAGAAACCGTCGATATCGAACTTCGGTAGTTGCACACGAAGCACGGCATCTTTTTGTACAGTCGGGGAAGCGTTGAACGCCTCACGCAGCTTGGAGGCTTTGGCACGAAGCCTCCTGAATCGCGTATTGTCATCAGGCAGCAGAATCTTCATGCATCCGCCGTTATCGAATGCGAGGTCCGCTCGTTGCCAGCCATCACCTTTGGTGTAGGCAACGGGATCGTCCTCATGGCCATCGATATCGAATGTCTTATCCATGAAATCGATGATGGTTGTTTGTTCCTTTAACGAATGGAATTCGGCTTGTTTGGTGTCTTCGAAAGGCGAGCTCCAGCGGCCGTCGGCATAGAGCGTGTTGATGATCACAAATATAGCGTCGCGAGGAACGGCAATCCCTGGATTGAGCAGGCTCCGTGTCTCTTCCTTAATCCAGTTGTTTATAGCGGCGTTTGTCTCCTCATCGAACTCCTTGACCTGCTTGACCTGTGTGTCGTATAGCCGTTTCGTCGCGTCGATGTACTTGCTATTGACGCGGAGATTCTGTGGAATCCACAGGGAATTTGCAGCGTCGAATTGTGATTTGCCTTCATGCTTGCCGACGATTGATTGGTAGATGGAAGCGGGGTCCTGTTCACTGAGTGCTTTGCATGCCAATGCTCTCTGCAATTGGGCGAGCGTGTTCCCTTGTGCTCCCTGCATTGCGATGAGCAATGCCATTTCAAGCGATACAGGGGAGTAGCAGATATTGGTCTCATCGGAAAGAATGTGTATGGCGCTTTCATAGGCGAAGTGACGTGATGAGTCCACTGCTGCGTGGCTTGCCGGGATTGCAGGCAGACCGCGCAGGACGGTTGATTCGCGACGATTATCGCCTCTTCTCGAACCCGAAACGTCGTCGGCCGTTTCATTCGTGTCGCTTCGATGGATTCGGGCGCCGCATACACAACAGAATTCCGCCAACTGCGGGCAGCGTGCTCCACACGAACAGATTTTCGTCCAGGAATCTCCCCCGTACCGGATGGTGCTTTCCGCCTGTGCGATTCGTTTTTTGAGCACTTCTGTTTCCCGCTCGATATCATTCAGTGCGGCAGCTTGTGTCGGATAGGGGAGCAGGATTGTTGGATCGTTCTTTGCCTGGCGTGCGATTGCGGATCCAAGGTCGGCGTATATGAGTGCTTTGTTCGCAGTGAGTTTTTCGATTGTGGATTGGTAGAACTTCCTGTCCTCCTCCCACGGGTTTGACATTTTCTCTTCCTGTGAGTCTGGCGTTGTGCTGCGCTTGCGAAAAAATAACATGTTGTTTTTCTCCGGAATCCTGGCGTATGGCAGTGTTTACTCTTGTGTGTTCCATTCTTGTAAGAAAGCGCTGTATTGCCGGACGAGTTCATGTAAACGTCAGAAAAGTCAGGGTAAACGTCGCATGATGTCAGTTTGGGAGTTCCTCCGCCCGCTGTGCCGCAAATGGTGGTCGGTTCGGTCGTTTTCGAGCTCGAAAACGACCGAGCCGACCACCAAGTGGTCAGGTGCCTATATGTGTTGTCGTAATCGGCGCTGATTTTATCAACGAATACGAAGAGGTATATACTTATGGATACACATCTACTTAACCGTACATCGCAGGAGGTCACGATGCCGACCGTTACCGTGCAAAAATGGGGCAACAGCGAGGGGGTGCGCATCCCGAAAGAGCTGCGCGAGCGCGCTGGAATCGTCTGCGGCTCCAGACTTGACATCGAATTTCGTGACGGTTCGATCATCCTGACGCCATCGAGCGTCAGAACAACGCAAATCGGCCAATATCGTATACCGAATCTGGAGGATATGTTCCGCGACTATCACGGTGACTATCACGGCGAGGAATTCGATTCCGGTACCGCGGTAGGTGAGGAGGCTGATCTCTGATGCGCTTTTCCCATGGCGATATCGTCCGTCTCGACCTCGATCCTTCGCGTGGGTACGAACAGACCAAACGCAGATATGCGGTGGTGGTGAGCAACGATTGGTACAACGCCCACTGCAATCTGACGATGATCTGCCCAATTACCAGTACGGATAACGGGTATCCGTTGCATGTCGATCTAGGCGAACAGCGGGTATATGCGCAGGACTCCGATGTCGATGCGGTCCATGGATTCGTTCAGGTGGAGCAGCTCAAAGCCCTGGATCTGAATGCCAGACAGGCGCTGTATGTAGGCAGGCTTGACACCGCCACCGCCAAGCACGTTACGGAACTTGCCCTGGCCTGCCTGATGTGAGTGCAGACCACTGTTATTGGCAGTCTTTCCGTCCGTTGTGCCGCGAATGGTCGTCGGTTCGGTCGTTTTCGGGCCCGAAAACGACCGAATGAACCGCCAAGTGGCGCGGATTCGGGTGGTGGGGCGAAATGGTTTATATTTATCCAGTAATTTTTAGCGTAAATATGTGCAAATAAACATCGTATAAAAAGAAATTATATCCGCATGGTTGCGTCGCAATTCGATGTCCGTTATGGTTGGTCGTGAGGCCAGAGCGGTTGGATGCCTGGCCCATATCAACATCACGGAAAGGAGTCCGAACAATGTCACGTATGACGATGATTTCCAATGAAGGAAACAAGTGGATGTGTTGTATGAAGGATTCCATGATGATGTCCATGATGTCCATGGAGCGTATGGCTCGCTGAGCTTGGGGTAAACCCGGGAAAAGAGCCTGAATCCAAGCCTTTTGGCTTGGTGATTATCGGTGTTATCACCACTGTGCGCGGCACTGTGTTCCGTGTCGCCTCCGGTGTTCCGCAACCTTGTTGCCTGCCGCCTGAGCCGTATTCTCGGTACGGTGCCGCGCACTGTTTTTCGCTATAGAAATGCAGATTTTTTAATAGCGTTAATGTATGTACAATTATGCGTTTTTTAAGAGGGAAACGCATGTTAATTTCGTTGTAAAGGATAATCTATGACTACTGATGGCGCGAATGACGGATTCGAATACCATCGTTTCGAACGTCACTATACGGAACGACCGAATATCACCGAATCCCGCCTACGTCTGCTCTGGTCCGCGTTGACCACCAAGGTTCCGGGGCGCACGCTTTCGATCGGTGCGGGAACCGGCGACGTGGAGGAGAGCCTGCGCGAACGGTACGGTTTCACCGTCGATGAGATCGTGGAACCGTCGGACGCCTTGTTCCCGGCGATACAGGGCAAGGGATTCCACGCGTGGCATGGCATTGCGGAGGAATACCCGTATGAGAAGGAATCCTTCGACACCATCTACTACAACGGGTCCAGCCACGGATTCATCGACGATGAGAACCTGGAGGAGACTTTCCGAAAGAACTTCGACGCGCTTCGCCCCGGCGGGCGTCTGATTCTCTCCGACGTTCCCAAGGAAAGCACGCTCGGCATCCTGCTGTTCACGGTGTATGAGCACCCCGACCTCGACCGCACCCCGTATGCCGACCTGCTTTCTGGCACGGCGTTCTTCGACATCGCACAGGGCAAGGAGCCGACGTATAAGCCGAACTGGCATGTGACGACGTTTTACATCGAACTGCTTGAACGCATCGGTTTCGTCGATCTGCAGTTCAGGCAGACGGTACTGGCGAATTCCACGTTCCAGAACGACGCCGTCGAAGATCCGGTCGCCGGCTACACGCAAGGCAATTACGTGGCCATCATCGCCACGAAACCGGCTGCCGCGCGCTGACGGGCCGGACGTCCGAGAACATCCGAACAAATCCCAACAGCGACTCGGCCATATGTGACCGAGCCCCAGGCCGGCGTATGCGCACAGGCGCTCGCCGTTGCCGATCATTTCAAAACCGTACAACTAATATTCGCCCGCGACCGGTCATGACCATGGAGGCCGCCCGGGCGCCGATCATACGAGCCGTGCGATAGGGCATGGCCCATGAAAGGACAATAACATGTCTCGTTATCTCATTTCCGAATCCGTCACCGAAGGCCACCCCGACAAGGTCGCGGAC
>ERZ808246.1165-NODE-1165-length-19553-cov-3.698584_pt1 | contig 19553 bp, 13 predicted proteins | sample MGYA00521083_ERZ808246 | MGnify/ENA primary metagenome ERZ808246 (study PRJEB31516, sample SAMN03275577) | gut metagenome | biome: mammalia-associated habitat; material: feces | host: Papio cynocephalus | place: Kenya | collected 2012-07-07 ... | reverse complement strand
GACTGGAGCTTCGAGTACTGTAATCCGTCGCTTGCCCGGATGTTTGGCTCGACCCCGGAGGAGCTTCAGGGCACGCGCTATTTCGAGCGCTTTCCGAACAGCAGGAGCATCGAACGCGCACCGCACTACTATAAGGCCGCGTACGAGGGAAGCTATGAGAGCTTCGATGTGATGCTGGAGGAGGCCGGTCGGGTTCTCCGGGTGGAGGCACTGCCGACCGGAAAAACCGGCTACTGCATGTGCATTCTCTACGATATTCAGACAGAGCTTGCCGAGAAGGAGCGGAAAAACCGGGAGCTGCAGGCCGCGTATCAGCAGCTTTCCGATGAACGAAAGGTGCTGGACCAGCTGTGCACAGATTATACGGCGGTCTACTATGTTGACCTTGACACAGGCAGCTTTCAGGTATGGTACGTAGCCGGAAGCTCGAATGCACGCCGCATCGTCGGACAGAATCATCAGAGCTTTGACGATTTTTCGGATGCCTATCTGGATGCCTACTTTTACCCAGAGGCACGAGAGTCCTTCCGAAACTGGCTTCGCGTCGCGCATCTTCGAGAGGCGCTGAAAACGAAGGAACGGCTCGTGGACCATTACGAGAGCGTACCGACCCCGAATGGGCAGCGCTACTTCGAGGCGCAGGTTGTTCGTACCTATGGAAAGGATGGTCGGATGTATGCCCTGATCGGCTTCCGCTGCATCGATGAGATCATGGAGCGCGAGGTCGAGATGCAGAATGAGCTGAAGGCCGCACTCGATGAGGCCCAGCTTCGCTATGAGATCATTTCCGCCATTGCAAAGGCCTATACGACGATCCTTCGGATCGATCTTCCGAGAGATTTTACGGAGGTCATCGCGGGAGAGGATTTCGTACGGGACTTCGTCAAGGGAGAAAACCGTGCCTCACGGGTGCTTCAGTATCTTGTGGATCTTACCGTGGCACCAGAATACCAGATGGCCGTGCGGACCTTTATGGACCTGTCGACCCTCGCCGCACGACTGGAGAAGGAAGAGGTGCTCGATACAGAGTATAAGATGACGGATGGGCACTGGCATCGTCTGTCCTTCCTGGTGAAGAAGCGGGATGAGGCAGGTCATGTGACGCATGTTGTGTGTGCGATACGAAGCATCAGTGAAACGAAACGGCGAGAGCTGAACCTCGTGTATATGGCAGATGCTGCGAAGCAGGAGAGCAATATGAAGTCTCGCTTCCTCTCGAATATGAGCCATGACATCCGGACGCCGCTCAATGGCGTCATTGGCCTCGTCAACCTCGCCAGTCAGTATCCGGAAAACCTCGAGATGCTGACGAAAATCCGTACGAAGGAGAAGGAAACCCTTCAGTATCTCGTATCCCTCGTCAATGACATCCTCGACATGAATAAGCTCGAGAGTGGAGAAATCGAGGAACGGGAGCTGAACTTCGATCTTGCCGAGGTGCTGCAGGAGCTCAATCAGAAGGCACAGCAGCAGGCAAGCCAGAAAAAGATTCGCTATGAAGTCGCGTGGGAGTGCGGGAAAATCGAGCATGCGCTTCTTCGTGGAAATCCAGTCTATCTCGGGCGTGTACTCAACAATATCACGGACAATGCCATCAAGTTCAGTACGCCGGGGAGCTACATTCGTGTGTCCTGCCAGGAACGCGAGGTAAGGGACGGTAAAGTATGGCTGCGCTTTATGTGCGTGGATCAGGGCTGTGGCATGACCGAGGAGACACTTCATCGGGTCGGCATGCTGTTCACACAGGAGAGCATGTCGAGCCGCACGCAGTATGAAGGGACAGGTCTCGGACTCGCCATCGTAAAGAAGCTGGTCGATCGCATGGGTGGAACCCTTCACATCGAGAGTGCGGTCGGTATCGGCACGACGGTGCTCGTCGACCTGCCATTTGCCATGGGCGAGCAGACACAGATTCGCCGTGAAGCGAAGGATATCGAACAGGTCTCCGTGGAGGGACTGCGTGCGCTGGTAGTGGAGGACAATGAGCTCAATATGGAAATCGCCACCAGTATGCTGGAAAATGCGCATATGGAGGTGACCGAGGCGGCCGACGGACAGGAGGCGCTTGAAATCTTCGAAAAGTCCGCACCGGGCTATTTCAGTGTCATCTACATGGATCTCATGATGCCACGTCTCGGCGGACTCGAAGCGACGCGGGCGATCCGCGCACTGAAGCGGCGCGACGCGCGTACGATTCCGATCATTGCCATGTCGGCCAATGCCTTCGCCGACGACATCATCAACTGCCGCCTCGCAGGGATGAACAAGCATCTCGCAAAGCCGCTCGACGAGGAACGGATGGTGCAGGCCCTTCGGGAATGCATGTCGGATGGCGATATGCTGAAGCTTCAGGAGGATTTGTAAAGAGGGATGCATATCTATTGAAAAATAGATATGCATGCTTTTTGTTTGGAGGTTTTATGGAGCAGAGTATGATTGCAAAGAAAAAAACAACCACCCGGGATATGACGACGGGCAACAGTGCGAAGGAGATCATGCTGTTTGCGCTGCCGCTCATGTTCGGAAATATTTTCCAGATGCTGTACAACACCGTCGACTCCATCGTCGTCGGAAACTATGTGAGTACGCAGGCCCTTGCGGCAGTCGGTGCCACGACGATGATCGTGAACATGGCCGTCTTCTTTTTCAATGGCTTTTCGGTCGGTGCCGGTGTCATCATTGGCCGCTACTTCGGTGCGAAAAACATGGATCGCCTGCATGATTCCATCGAGACGACGATGGCGGCGACCTTTGTGTTCTGCGTGCTGTTCACGATTGTGGGCATGCTTGCGGTTCCGATGATGCTGAATTTCATGTCGACGCCGGAGGATGTCATGGCCGATGCCAGCACCTACCTTCGCACGTATTTTGCGGGCATTGCGGGCCTGCTGATCTATAATATGGGCTCCGGCATCCTGCGCGCCGTCGGTGATACGCGGCGGCCGCTGTTCTTCCTGGTGCTGACGAGCCTTCTGAACATCGGCCTCGACCTTCTGTTCGTGCTCGGCTTCCACCTTGGCATCTTCGGTGTGGCGCTCGCGACGATTCTTTCGCAGTTTATTTCGGCGATTCTGACGCTGATCCTGCTTCTGAAAACGAACGACATCTATAAGCTGACGCTGCACGACTGCCGCATTGACCCGGCCATGCTCGGCCAGATCTTCGCGGTCGGCCTGCCAGCGGGCATCCAGTCCATCATCACGGCCTTTTCGAACGTTTTCGTGCAGGCCTACATCAACAATTTCGGCTCCGCCTGCATGGCCGGCTGGGCCAGCTACAACAAGCTCGACCAGTTCATCATGCTCTTCATTCAGAGCATGGCGATGGCGGCGACGACCTTCGTATCCCAGAACATTGGCGCCCAGAAGCTGAAGCGGGCCAATGAAGGCACCGTGCTGTCGGTGGTGATGACGCTTCTTCTGAACGGCACCCTTGCCGTCCTGCTCTGGGCCTTCGCTCCGATTGCGGTCGGCCTGTTTACCCCGGACCCGGAGGTCATCACCTTCGGCGTCCTCTTCATCCGACAGAATGTGTTTTTCCTCTTATTTAACAGTGTAAACCACGTGCTTGCCGGTGCACTTCGTGGCCGCGGCGACTCGACCGGCCCGATGATCATCATGCTTCTGAGCTTCGTGGCTGTGCGACAGGTCTACCTCTTCATCATGACCTGCTTCATCGCGAACACCCCGGCGACCGTCGGCTTCGGCTATCCGGTCGGCTGGACGACCTGCTGCATCCTCGAAACCCTGTACTTCTTTATAAGGTGGAGTAAGAAGACGGAGCTCGCGTAGAGGAGACGCGGAGTTCGGCACCGGACCGCGGATCACCAGGGGGCTCGAAGATGGACTCTGTGGCATTGAACCAGAGGCAGAGATGCCCTGGGACGATCCGGTCTGGTATGAAATTGAGTGAAAGAAGGAAAATCCATCATGCAGAAATATTTTGACATTAATGAAGATGGCTTCAGCATTCGCTGTAAGCTGTATTATCAGAAGGACCTTCATGCGCTTCCGCACATCGTGATCGCAACCTATGGCTTCGGCGGCAACATGGACAACAAGGCCGTGGAGAAATTTGCAGAGCGACTCACCACGAAGTACCACGGCTATGGCGTCGTCTGCTTCGACTGGCCCTGCCACGGGAAGGATGCGCGCAATAAGCTGATCCTGGACGAGTGCTGTACCTATCTCGATCTTGTGACGCGCTATGTAAAGGATACGCTCCATGCGGAGGACGTCTACAACTATTCCTCGAGCTTCGGCGCGTATGTGACGCTCCGTTCTCTCGCAGCGAACGGCGAGAACCCATTTAAGCGGATCGCCTTCCGCTGCCCGGCGATTCGGATGTACGACTCGATTGCAGCCGGTGTCTCGGACGACGACTGGGACAAGCTCCGGAAGGGAAAGGAAATCCTCCGCGGCTTCGACCGGAAGATCAAGCTCTCCCAGGAGTTTTTCGACGATCTGAAGGCCCACGACGTGAGCCAGTACGATTATCTCGATGATGCGGACAGCATCCTCATGATCCATGGCACGAAGGATGAGATGGCCCCGATTGATGTCTCCCGGAAGTTCTCCGATGACAATGTCATCGAGCTCATCGAGGTGGAAAATGCCGATCACCCCTTCAGCAACCCGAAGTACATGGACTTCGCCATCCAGAAGATCATCGAATTCTTCGCACCGGAGGCATGACCGCGACGGAAGCCTGTAGAGCTGCGAATGGGCGGCCCCGGAGGGCAGGCTCCCGAAGCCATACGCAGAGACCGTTGAAAAATCAGAATCGGACCTCATAGAAGCACTTGAAGAATTTTTCCTTAGCACCCTCTGACAACGTCGCGTTTTCATCAGGAAAACGCGACGATTGCAGAGGGTCTAGTGCTTCTTGAGGTCCGATTCCAGATTTTTCCGGTCTCGAAGTACTGGCTTCAGGAGCCTGCCCTCCGGGGCCGCCCAGTGTCTGCCTCCGAACCCCGCCGCGGGGCTTGCCCGCCCTCCTTCAGAAATCTGAAAGCTTTTGCACGGGGATTCCACCTTGTAAAGCACAGGTAAAACATTTATAATGGCTCTGTGCTTTCTGTAAGGGAAGGCAAGAATGGGTTTCGGCCCTGTGGGCCGATCAATAGGAGGAAAAAATTATTATGAAAAAGAGAATGATTGCAGCACTGGTGGCCGCATCCATGGTATCTTCACTTGCCGCATGTGGATCTTCAAGCAGCAGCACCGCAGCAACGACTGCAGCCGCAGCAGAGGATCAGACCGCTGCCGCTACCGAGGCAGCCGCAGAAGAGACCACCAAGGCTGCTGAGGCCGCTGGAAAGGATGCTTCTGATGTGAAGATCGGTATCATCACCGATGTCGGCGGTGTAAACGATGGTTCCTTCAACCAGTCCGCATGGGCAGGCCTTACGAAGGCACAGGAGGATCTCGGCATCCAGGCTTCTTACCTTGAGTCTCACACCGACGCAGACTATAAGCCAAACATCGAGACCTTCGTCGATGAGGACTATGACATGATCATCTGCATCGGCTATGCACTTGCAGATGCCCTGAAGGATGAGAGCGCTGCAAATCCAGATATGAAGTTCGCCATCGTAGATGATGCATCTCTTGCAGATTCTCCAAACGTAACTTCCCTTATGTTCGAGCAGTCTCAGGCTTCCTACCTGGTAGGCTATGTTGCTGGTAAGACCACCAAGACCAACACCATTGGTATCGTTCTTGGTATGTCGACCGATATCATGAACGAGTTCGGTTATGGCTATGTTGCCGGTGCCGTAGATGCAAATCCGGATTGCAAGGTTCTTCAGAACAATGCAAACTCCTTCGCAGATACCGCTGCTGGTAAGACCGCTGCCAACAACATGGTTGCACAGGGCGCAGACGTCATCTTCCATGCCGCTGGTGGTACCGGCCTTGGCGTTATCGATGGCTGTAAGGAAGCCGGCATCTGGGCCATCGGTGTAGACTCGGATCAGTCCTCCATTGCTCCAGAGACCATTCTTACTTCTGCTCTGAAGCGTGTAGATAATGCCGTATACGATATTGCAAAGGCAACTGTTGATGGTACTGTGGAGGCAGGTGTGAAGACCTACAGCCTTGCAGATGATGGTGTTGATATCGCTCCTACGACCGACAACATTGACCCTGAGATTCTTTCCGAGGTTCAGGACATCAAGAAGAAGATCGTGGATGGCGAGATCACCGTTCCGAAGACAAAGGACGAGTTTGAGGCCAAGTACGGCGACATCTACGAGCTCGACTAATCTGGAATCGTACAACACGGAGCCTTGCACGATGTTGAAAAACGCGTAAAAGGGGACACGAGCTGTACTTCTTCAGGATCCTGCGAAGATCAAGGCATGGAGACTGTGAACCAGAAGTATATAGACCGAGTGGCAGTAGCCACTCGGTTTTTTGATGCCGTGAAGGAGCACACAGAAGATCGGTGAATGCGAAAAAAGCGATAGCATTTCCATCGGATCTAGTATAAGATAGGGATGTAAAGAAATTGCGAAGCATTATCATTTTTGCTTTCCCATAGTATATAAAAGAGGTAAAGGTATATGAGAGATATTTCCATGGAGCGTGTCAATGCAACACGCGACGCGATGCTCGAGACCGTCAAGTCGGCCACATTGACCCACGAGCAGAAGGTAGCAACGATGGCGAATCAGGCGGACTCCTTACTGGAGGTGCTGGATCTTCCAGAGGGACTCGATGAGCTTCTGAACCAGCCGATTGAGACGCAGTGCATCTGTGATCTGAGTGAGGGCCACGCGCCGCTTCGTCCGCGCTACATCATTCCGAACTATTCGAAGTTTATGAAGGAGGGCTCCCGCTTCCTGAATCTGGAGCCGCCGAAGGATCTCTTTGAGGCGATCAATGCACTCGAAATCATCTATCGTCATGTTCCGTCCGTTACCAACTTCCCGGTGTATGTGGGACAGCTCGATGAGCTGCTGGATCCGTTCGTACAGGATATGGATGAGGCGCTTGCAGAGAAGATCATTACGCTGTTCTTCATCAATATGGACCGCACCATCCTTGATTCCTTCTCGCATGGAAACATTGGCCCACGCGATACGAAGGCCGGACGTCTCATCCTGAAGGCGATTGAGGCGACGAAGGATGCGGTGCCGAACATCACCATGAAGTATGATCCGACGATCACCCCGGATGATTTCGGCCTCGAGTGCGTCCGTGCGGCGCTGGCTTCCGCGAAGCCGTCCTTCGGAAATCATGCGATGTTCAAGTCGGAGCTTGGCGAGGACTACGTGATCGCCTCCTGCTACAATGGTCTCAAGTATGGCGGTGGCTCCTACACCCTTGTGCGTCTCATTCTCGGAAATATCGCAAAGCGCGCGAAGGATACAGAGGACTTCCTGAAGAATCAGCTTCCATATGTGATGGATATTCAGGCACGCTACATGGATGCCCGGATCAAATTCATCGTCGAGGAGTCCGGCTTCTTTGAGAACAACTTCCTGGCGAAGGAGGGGCTCATCCGTCGTGATCTCTTCACTGCGATGTTTGGTCTGGTAGGTCTCGCGGATGCCGTGGATATCCTGCTTGAGAAGGAGGGCCATCCGGAGTGGCGCTTCGGTCGCGACGAGGAGGCGACGAAGCTTGGTGTCCGCATTATGGATGTGATCAAGGATTTCAACGATCACCACTTTAATCCATACTGTGAGGCGACCGGCGGACATTTCCTGCTGCATGCACAGGTTGGCATTGCCTCCGATATCAAGGTGACCCCGGGTACGCGTATCCCGATCGGTGAGGAGCCGGAGAATCTGGTGGATCAGCTGAATGTTCTGTCGCACTTCCATCACTACTTCCCATCGGGCACGGGCGACATCTTCCCGATTGATATGACCGTGCACAAGAACCCGGATTATGTCCTCGACATCATCAAGGGCTCCTTCCAGAAGAACCTGCGGTACTTAAGCTTCTATGCAAGCGACTCGGATGTCATCCGTGTGACCGGCTATCTCGTCAAGAAGTCGGAGATCGAGAAGCTCGAGAAGGGACAGAATGTAAAGCACGATACGACGGCACTCGGCCTCGGTGCGAAGCAGAATGGCCACATCCTCGAGCGCAAGGTGCGGTAAATGCGTTCTTAGTGCAGACGAACCATCGCACTATTCACTGGGAATGTGAAATAGAAGACAGTAAGCAGAAGGAGAGCAGCCGGTGGGCCTCGCTCTCCTTTCTGACATTCATGAAGGAAAGGGTTCAGAACAGAAGACAGTCTTTAGCGAAGACGGCACTGTTCTGAATTTTCAGGGAGAAATTTAAATGAAAAACGATCCTCGGCGCGCGGGTGGCCGCGTGCCTGTAAATAAAATCATTCCATTCAGCTCGGTCGATGGACCAGGCAACCGTACGGCCGTCTTCGTGCAGGGCTGTAACTTCAACTGCCACTACTGCCATAACCCGGAGACCCGTGCCGTCTGCATCAACTGCGGTGCGTGTGTCTCGAAGTGCCCAGCAGGCGCACTCTCGATGTCCGCGGACGGCTTCGTGTGCTTCGATCCGGTGAAGTGCGTGGCCTGCGATACCTGCATTCACACCTGCACCCATGACGCCAGTCCGCGTATCCGCTACATGAATCCGGCGGAGGTCTACGCGGAGGTGCGGAAGAATGTCCCATTTATCCGTGGCGTGACCGTGTCCGGCGGCGAATGCACCTTTTATCCGACCTTCCTTCATGATCTCGCCGTGCTCGCGAAGAAGGATGGACTCGGCTTCCTGCTGGATTCGAACGGCACCTATGACTTCGAAGCGGATCCGGCGGACCTTCTGTCGGTGATCGATGGTGTGATGCTCGATATCAAGGCCTACAGCGCAGCGGATCATCATGCCGTCACGGATGTGGACAATGCCATCGTCCTGAAAAACATGCAGCTCCTCGCCGATCGTGGCCAGCTCTATGAGGTGCGGACCGTCGTCGTGCCAGAGCTCTTCGACACCGAAAAGACCATCGTGGACACGGCACGTGCGCTGAAGCCGTATCTTGCGCGCCCGAAGCATTGGCCGAAAAGCGAAGGAGAGAGCATCCGCTATAAGATCATCAAGTACCGGCCATTCGGCGTGCGGGAGCAGTATCGGAGCTTCACCCCGCCGACCGACGACTGGCTCGAGCATCTCGCAGACCTCGCCCGCGCCGAAGGCATGACGGATATCGTGATCATCTGAGTGAAGGCAAGGGCACAGCCCTCCGGCCCCCTGGACTCCGTATACTCGAGAGTTCAGGATTTCCCATTGGAAACTGGTGTAAAATCACCGTGATTTATGCTATTCTAGAAGGTACTAGTAGAGTGAAAAACCTGTGTCTGTTCTGCTTTTCCGACAGAGACGGGGCGTGTCAATCAGCAGTAAACGGTGGACGTTGAGCGTCATGGACACACTGCTCGAAATACATTAAAGAAGGGACACAATGCAATGAAAAGCAACATGGATGAACGCACTGTGGTCATTGAGATGAAGGACATCGTCAAGAAGTTCGGAAACTTCACGGCGAATGACCACATCAACCTCACGGTGCACAAGGGTGAGGTTCACGCAATCCTCGGTGAAAATGGTGCTGGTAAGTCAACACTCATGAACGTACTGTACGGCATGTACCGTCCGACCTCCGGGCAGATCTTTATTAATGGAAAGGAAGTTTCCATTGATAATCCGGAGAAGGCGATTGCACTGGGCATCGGTATGGTGCACCAGCACTTCATGCTGGTACAGCCATTTACGGTGACAGAAAACATTATTCTCGGCGCAGAGCCGAGAAAGGGACTGACGGTCGATCTCAAGACGGCACGGCAGAAGATTGTGGAGCTCAGTGAGAAGTATGGGCTCGCGATCGATCCGGATGCGAAGATCGAGGACATTTCCGTCGGCATGCAGCAGCGTGTCGAAATTCTGAAGGTGCTGTATCGTGGTGCGGATCTCCTGATTCTCGATGAGCCGACGGCTTCGCTGACGCCGCAGGAGATTACGGAGCTTATGGACATCATCCATAATCTGACCGCTGCAGGCAAGTCGATCATCCTGATTACCCATAAGCTGAAGGAAATCAAGGCGTCGTCGGATAACTGTACGATCATTCGTCGTGGCAAGTACATTGACACCGTGCGTGTGGCGGATGTGAGCGAGGATGACCTCGCCGCCATGATGGTCGGACGTCAGGTGACGAACAAGGTGGAGAAGAAGGAGATGGAGCCGGGCAAGGTGGTCATCGAGGTCAAGGATCTGCATGCGAACGATTACCGTGGAGTCGAGGTCCTGAAGGGACTCAACCTCGAGGTGCACGCCGGAGAGATCCTGGGTCTTGCGGGTATCGATGGCAATGGCCAGTCGCAGCTCGTCGAGATTCTGACGGGGCTTGGTAAGGCAACGGGTGGCCAGGTGCTGATGAATGGTAAGGATGTCACGAACGAGAATCCGAAGGAGCTCTTCGATGAGGGCATTTCCTCGATTCCAGAGGATCGTCAGAAGCATGGCCTCGTGCTGGACTTCTCGGTGGCGGAGAATCTGGTGCTTCAGAATTTTGCGCAGGAGCCGTATGCGAAGAAGGGTATCCTGCAGAAGAAGGTGATCCGGGATCATGCGACAGAGCTGATTCGGGATTTCGATATCCGTCCGACGGGCTGCGAGGAGCGTCTCGCGGGTCAGCTCTCCGGTGGTAACCAGCAGAAGGTCATCATCGCGCGGGAGGTGACAAACGATAAGGACTTCCTCATTGCCTTTAACCCGACGAGAGGTCTCGATGTCGGCGCGATTGAGTTCGTCCACAAGTATCTGGTGGCGCAGCGCAATAAGGGGCGCGCGATCCTTCTCGTATCCTTCGAGCTGGATGAGATCATGAATCTGTCGGATCGTATCGACGTTATTTTCGATGGAAAGATCGATGGTGAGATGATGGGCGCGGATGCGGATGAGTACAAGCTTGGACTGATGATGGCAGGAGGTAAGGCAGAATGAAAAAGAAAATATTAGAGAGCTCCCTGCTGTATACGGTGATTTCGATTGTGATCGGCTTCATCGTCGGTGCGATCCTTCTCGCAATTATCGGTGTAAATCCGATGGAGGCCTATGCGAAGCTGTTCAGTGGTGTTTTCAGTAAGCCGAAGTTCTTCACCTACAGCATCGTGTATGCCGCACCGCTGATCTTTACGGGTCTTTCGGTGGCCTTCTCCTTCCGGACGGGTGTTTTCAACATTGGTGCTGAGGGACAGTATGTGGTCGGCTCCCTGGCAGCAGCGGTGGTCGGCATTCTCTGTCCACTTCCGGCAGGCATCCATGCCATTGTCTGTCTTCTGGCAGCGGCAGCAGCGGGTGCACTCTGGGGCGCCATCGTCGGTGTGCTCAAGGTGAAGAAGGGGATCAATGAGGTCCTTTCCTATATCATGCTGAACTGGATTGCGTTCTATCTGTCGAACTTCATCATCAATCTGAAGGCGATTCATACGGATCAGGGCGCAGAGGCTTCGCGAAATATTCTGGAGACGGCGTCCATTAAGATGCCGGCGGCCATGGCGGCCATGACGGGCTGCTCGGATGTGCACTGGGGCATTCTCCTCGCCATCCTGGCGGCAATCATTCTCTGGTTCGTGATGACGAAGACCACCTTCGGGTATCAGCTTCGGGCAGTGGGATTTTCGAGAACGGCCGCGGAGTATGCGGGCATCAGCTCGAATCGTGTGTTCCTGACCTCCATGTCGATTTCCGGTCTTCTGTCGGGTCTCGGCGGAGCCGTGCAGCTTCTCGGCATGAGCCAGCGTATTCCGCAGTTCGCAGCGCAGGAGTCCTATGGCTTCCAGGGTATCACCGTCGCCCTCATCGGTTCGACGAACCCGATCGGCTGCATCTTCGCGGGCTGGTTCTATGGCGCGATGAAGTATGGCGGAAACAAGCTGACCGTCATCCATGTACCGAATGAGGTCGTTAACATCATCATGGGTACCATCATTATCTTCATTGCAATCGCACCGGTATTCAAGTCGATTCTTGTGAAGATGACCAGTAAGAAGGAGGCGGCGAAGTAATGCTTACGAATCTTGGACTTTTAATTAATGCAATGCTGATTTCGACACCACCGCTTCTTCTGGCGGCGCTTGGCTCCTGCTTCAGTGAGCGCTCTGGCGTCGTCAACATTGGCATCGAGGGTATGATGACCCTCGGCGCGTTTGTGGGTGCGGCGGTTGCGTACTTTACGGGCAATGGCTGGATCGGCTTCTTCTGTGGCGGTCTTGCGGGCGCGGCCCTCGGCGTGGTGCATGCGGTTGTGTGCGTGAGTCTGCATGCAGACCAGACCATCGCAGGTACGGCCATCAACTTCATCGGACCGGGCTTCGCGCTGTTCCTCTGCAAGGCGATCTTCGCAAACTCCTCGGATTCTCCGGCGCTCGATACGCTGGCGAAGCTTCCGAAGATGTTTACGGATGCGAAGGGCGTGTCCATCTTCCCGGCGGGCTCCTTCCAGTACAATGTCATCTCGACCTACTCGGTGGCCTACCTCAGCTTCCTGCTCGTGGCCGTCATCTGGTTCGTCTTCTATAAGACCCGCTTCGGTATGCGGCTTCGTGCCGCGGGTGAGCATCCGGAGGCGTGCGAGACTCTGGGCATCAATGTCTACGCCGTGCGTTATGCGTGCGTGATTCTGTCCGGCTTCCTGTCGGGTCTCGGTGGTGCGTTTGTGACGCTGGCAACGGTATCGCAGTTCCGTCCGGCCGTGATCGTCGGCCAGGGCTTCATCGCCATCGCGGCCGTCATCTTCGGTAAATTCTCACCGGGCGGCGCATTCATTGGCTGCCTGCTGTTCGGCTTCTGCAATGGTATCAAGTCGCTGCTTGGTGGCTCCAATGTCATCAGCCCGAACCTGCTGAGTATGATTCCGTATATCGTGACCCTGCTGACGCTGATCTTCTTCGTTGGCGCCGGTCATGTACCGGCTGCAAACGGCAAGCCGTTTGTACGGTCGAAGTAAAATAGAAGAAAAACGGGGCAGGTGGCCTCTCATGGTGGATTCCGTGAGGGCCACCTGTTTTCTGCCGAAAGTATTGCTTTTATGCGGGTTCTCGGCTATAATGCTCGAGGTTCATGACAGTGGAGAGCGGCTTCTGAAGCCACTCTTTTTATATATCAGCAGATGACATTGAGGTAAGAAAAGGAGAGCGTATGATTGCAGCAAATAACATTACCTTCCGTGTAGGGAAGAAGGCACTGTTTGAAGATGTGAATATTAAGTTTACGGAGGGCAACTGTTATGGCATCATCGGTGCCAATGGTGCCGGTAAGTCGACGTTCCTGAAGATTCTGAGCGGTGCCCTCGAGCCGACGAGCGGTGAGGTGACCATGACACCAGGTCAGCGTCTGAGCGTCCTGGAGCAGGACCAGTTCAAGTACGATGACTATACGGTCATTGATACGGTTATCATGGGCAACAAGCGTCTTTATGACATCATGAAGGAGAAGGACGCCATCTATGCGAAGACCGATTTCACGGATGAGGATGGTCTGCGGGCCGCTGATCTCGAGGCGGAGTTCGCGTCCATGGATGGCTGGAATGCCGAAGCGGATGCCGAGACGATGCTGAATGGCTTAGGCATTGGCACTGAGCTGCACTATAAAAAGATGAATGAGCTGAAGGGCTCGGAGAAGGTGAAGGTGCTCCTTGCGAAGGCGCTGTTCGGCAACCCGGACATCCTGCTTCTCGATGAGCCGACGAACCATCTGGATCTCAATTCGATCGAGTGGCTCGAGGAGTTCCTCATTAATTTCGAGAATACCGTCATCGTCGTATCGCACGACCGTTATTTCCTGAATAAGGTCTGCACGAACATCGCCGACATTGACTATGGCAAGATCACGCTCTTCGCTGGAAACTATGATTTCTGGTTTGAGTCTTCTCAGCTCATCGTGCGTCAGCAGAAGGAAGCGAACCGGAAGAAGGAAGAGAAGATCAAGGAGCTGCAGGAATTTATTCAGCGCTTCTCGGCCAATGCATCGAAGTCGAAGCAGGCGACCTCTCGTAAGCGCGCCCTGGAGAAGATCGAGCTTGACACCATTAAGCCGTCGTCCCGTCAGTATCCGTACATCGTTTTTAAGCCGAATCGTGAGATCGGAAATGATGTTCTCGAGGTAAAGAACCTGTCGAAGACCATCAACGGTGTGAAGGTGCTGGATAATATTTCCTTCATCGTCAATCGTACGGATAAGATCGCGCTCGTTGGCCCGAATGAGCTTGCGAAGACGACCCTGATGCAGATCCTTTCCGGTGAGATGGAGCCGGACAGTGGCGATTACAAGTGGGGCGTGACGACCAGTCAGTCCTACTTCCCGAAGGACAACACGAAGGAGTTTGCTTCGGAGGATACCATTGTCGAGTGGCTGACGCAGTACAGCCCGGACAAGGATACGCAGTTTGTTCGTGGCTATCTCGGCCGTATGCTCTTTAAGGGCGACGATGGTCTGAAGAAGGTCAATGTCCTTTCCGGTGGTGAGCGTGTGCGCTGCATGCTCAGTAAGATGATGATTTCCGGATCGAACGTCATCATCCTCGACGAGCCGACCGACCACCTGGACATGGAGTCCATCTCCGCACTGAACGATGGCCTGAAGAACTTCCCAGGCGTCATTATCTTCTCCTCGAGAGACCACCAGGTTGTGGAGACCACCGCAAACCGAATCTTCGAAATCATGGATGGCCAGCTGATCGATAAGATGACCACCTATGATGAGTACCTCGCCTCCGACGAAGACATCAAGAAGAGATTTATCTTCACCGTCTCCGGCGACGACGCCAGCGACAACTGAGCGCCTGATCCTCAGCCCGAACAGCAAAAAACCGGCCCACATGCCCGCCGCGAGTTTACTCGCGAAAGGGCATGCGGCGCCGGTTTTTTATTGAGCGGGCGCGCCCGCTCCCGAGCCGGAATCGGCGAGGTGAGCTGTACGGGCGGATAGGTGCGTCACCGGGCGGAGATCCAATTGCGGCACGCGCCCGCTCCCGAGCCGGAATCGGCGAGGTGAGCTGTTCGGGCGGATAGGTGCGTCATCGGGCGGGGATCCAATTGCGGCACGCGCCCGCTCCCGAGCCGGAATCGGCGAGGTGAGCTGTACGTGGGCCTATGCTTCGGCCATCCGGGCGCGCCCGCTCCCATATTTCCGTCGAAATATATACGGAAGGCCGATTTTAAAAATCGTATATATGCTTTTAGGGCTTCTGACCGACTTTCTCAAGAAAAAGTATATACAGAAGCCTGATTTCAGAAATCGTATATATGAAAACCCCTTATTTCAAAAGCAACAGCCCTTTCAACATATACACGATTTTCTAAATAATCGATTTGTATCTATGTAAAACCTTGAATTCTACTCAGATGCTGGAAATTACGTATATACGATTTTTAAAAAGGCATGATCGTATATAGCCTATTTATGAGTGCGGGATTATTTAAGCCAAAAACTATATACAGCAAGGCGATTTCAGAAATCGTATATAGTTTTCTTCCTCCGTCTTCTCATCGAAAAAACAACGAAACTATATAGGATTTTGGAATTGGGCATTTAGTATATATTTCGTCGAAATATGGAGGTTCGTAAGCCTACGATTCGAACTTCCCGGCCTGGTCGAACCCGCAGGCAGCACTGTTTCAAGCCTGCCGTCTGCGTCCACCTGGGCTGTCGGGACTACTCAAAGCACAGCTGCGGCGGACAGCCTACCGCCTGCGTCCGTCCGGCCTCCCGAGGATCAGGTGACCGATGTCGAGCACTAGATCCCTGCCGTCTGCGTCCACCTGGGCTGTCGGGACTACTCAAAGCACAGCTGCGGCGGACAGCCTGCCGCCTGCGTCCGTCCGGCCTCCCGAGCACAAATATACCCTTTCTCGGCGCCCACGCCCGTACTATAATATGAAAAAGCATTTCCCAGTATGCGGGTACAGGCACTTGAAGAATCTGGAGTGGATTGTTTCATGCCCTCATGTGGATAACTTTATTAAAGGAGACGCGCGACGATGAAAAAAGAGCTGGATTTCTTTTATATCGGTGATTCTTACGGTGGAAATCAGGACTGGTGCCTCGATCATATGATGCAGCTTGGCGGTTGTGGTGCGATCACGGCCTGCGATTGCTCAATTTATTTCAAGCTGCGCATGGGGGAGGAAAAGGCCTATCCGGGGAAGCTGACGGAAGCGATGTTCCCAGAAGGCGAAGCGATGTTCCCAGAAGGCGAAGCGATGCTCCCAGAAGGCGAAGCGATGTTCCCAGAAGACGAAACACTGAGCGCTCAGGAAATCACACAGACCTTCGCCGCGAAAGCTGTGTCTGAACAGCCTGCAGTGTCGGATGCCAATGCCTCCGCCGAAGCTTCTGCACCTTCCGCCATGCCATCGTTCAGCCTAGAACATCCATCACATGCTGCCACACCGGTTTCTGCCGCTGCGTTGTCCGAAGACACCCGCGACGGTGCGCTCCCGGAAATCAATCTTCCGAAGCCGGTGCAGGTCATCGACGGTGAAATCACGATGCCGGAAAACCCAACAGAAGCCCCTTTTCGAGAGGGACCAGGTGCGGTACTGGGCATTGACCGCGACACCTATATCCGTTTCACCGAAGTCATGAAGCCTTACCTGCATCCACGCTGGTCCGGTATCGACAAGCTCTATCTCTTCAGCGAAGGACTTGCACGCTATTACGAAGAGCATGGTGTCACCGATATGGAGATGGAAGAGTTCGATGGAGGAAATGAGCTTCCGGAGGCCATCGAACGCGTGAAGCAGCAGATCAATGCAGGCTACCCGATTCCCTGCCTGATCCTGAATCATCGAAACCCGGCCATGGAGGATTACATCTGGCACTGGTTTCTTCTGGTGGGCTATCAGACGGATGAAGCGGAGCCGTCGGACGATGGAGCGATTCAGTCGTCCATAGATGAGCGCAATGAAGAATGTGCAGCACAACAGGCCAACGGAGCGATTCAAACAGGCATATCCGACAAGCATGTGCGGCAGAATGTGAAGGTACAGGCTGCAACACGTTCGATCCAGAACTTTTACGTAAAAACTGCCACCTATTCGGAGGCAAACTGGGTGCGTTTTTCCGATCTCTGGAACACCGGCTATCCTGTCAAGGGCGGACTGATTCTATTCCATAAGAAAGCAAGGAATGCACGGTAGTGCAATCAAACACTTCGCAGCCAATCCGTTTCCAGTTCGTCCTGCAAGGTAGGCACGGTAGTGCCATCAAAATAAGATATTTTAGAAAAACGTCACAAAAAGTTCACTTGTAATCTGTGGAATATCTCCTATAATTTTGCTTTGATGTTTCGGAACGCTGTCCCTGAATAGGTTGAAGAAAACAGTAAAGCGTTTCTAAGACAAGCTGGGAAAAACAGCGAAAGCATTTCTGTGGCATACGAAAAAACCAAAAGAAGGTATGGCACGGATGTGCGGAAGAAGCCGAAGCAAAAGTTATTTGGGAGGACTTGAATTATGAAGAAGAATTATGTTGTTATCGCCGCTATGGCACTTGCACTGAGCATGACCGCTTGTGGATCCAATAGCACACCAGAGGCTACCACAGCTGCCGCAACTACCGAAGCTGCAACGGAAGCCGCTACCGAAGCTGCAAGCGAAGAAGCAACCGAGGCAGCTTCTGAGGAAGCAACCACCGAGGCTGGCACCGAGGCTGGCAGCGAAGCTGCAGAGGAAGCCAAGAGCGCAGAATATACAGTTTACAATACCACTGGCATGAAGGTAACCGATCTCTATCTCTATGAGGTTGGCTCCAAGGATAAGGGCGAGAACCTTGCAGGTGATGGTCTCGCAGATGGCGACAGCATTACCATCACACGTGATGAGGATGCAGACAAGCAGAAGGACATCAAGTATGTTCTTGAGTTCACCACAGAGGACGGCAAGACGCAGAGCTTCGATACCCTGTCCTATGAGCAGGCACCAATCTCTCTGAAGAGCGTAGATGCTGCCGCAGGTGCAACACCAATCGCATTTGAGGCTCCAGAGAAGTAATTCGCGGCGCGAAGCTTCCCTCCGTCAATGACATATGAAAAGCGAGGACGTATTCCCAGTAGAAAAGGGATGCGCTCTCGCTTTTTTATTGTATACTTAAAAAAAGACAAAAAGGAGGAAGCTATGACATCATCTCACATCCGACACAGTATCGCAGCCGTACTCTGCAGCGCCCTGGTGCTCGCGTCGAGCACCCCTGCATTGGCCTTCTATAACACTCCAGAATCCAAAAAGGGGATCCTGTCTTCGCACGTCGACATGGTGTCCGACATCCAGCAGCTCGGCTGTAAGCAGGTGACGTTTCAGTTCAATGCAGGCTTCCTGAAGGATGCGCAGCAAATGCGCGCCTTCGATGCCATGATCGATGCGTTCGATGCCGCCGACCTCACCATTACCATGGGTGTCATGAACGATTTTCAGGCGGGCGATCCGATCTGCCCAGTTCAGACCCCGACGGCGAACCTCTATCAGTTCAATACCCTGACGGCCGAGGGCACGATGCGGACACAGGAGGTAGCGCAGCAGCTTGCGAGCCGCTACCGGGACCGCGTTTCCAACTGGGTGATTGGCAATGAAATCAACAACCAGATCTGGAACTACCTCGGCAGTGTCGATCTCAACACCTATGCGAAGGCCTATGCAGATGGCTTCCGTATCTTTTATGATGCCATCAAGGCGCAGAATCCGGACGCCCGGGTCTTCATTCCATTTGATTACAACTGGACGCAGCAGGGCGGCACGACCATGGCGGCGAAAACGCTGCTGGAGCAGCTCAATGTCTACCTTTCCGACACGGATTACGGCATTGCCTGGCATCCATATCCGGAAGGACTTCTGAATCCGGACTTCATGAGTGCGTCCCCGCATGCGACGGAGGTTGCCAACACGCCGATCATCAATATGAAGAATCTGCATGTATTGACAGATTATATGCAGCAGGCATCCATGCTGAGCCCGAACGGCCAGGTTCGTCATCTCATTCTCTCCGAGCAGGGCTTTAATTCGGCCTCCGCCGGTGGCGAAGCGGCGCAGGCGGTCGCACTGCAGCAGGCCTGGGAGATTGCCAATGCAAATCCGTATGTGGAGGCCTTCCTGCTCAGCCGACTCGTCGATGCACCGGCGGAGCTCGCGCAGGGCTATGCCTTCGGCCTCTATAACTGCGACGGCGTCAGTGAGACCCCGACGACCCGGAAGCTCGCCTGGAACACCTACCAGATGTGCCAGTGATCCGAAGGGAGCAGGACACCAGAGGTGGGGGAGGAGAAGCCTCTTTTGTCAACAGCGCTGCATCGGCTAGGATGGAGAGAGGTCTCTTCAGTCAGTTGCGCTACGTAGTGAAAATATAAAAACAGGGCGCCTAAGAGCCAGTAAGCCCCGTTCGATCATCGCGATTTTCTGGATGAAAATCGCGATGTCTCGCGGGGGTTCAAGGAAAAATTACTCCAACTGGCTCTAAGGGCCCTGTTTTTTATTTTCATCGTCCTCGCGCAATTCCTTCGGAGGCCTCTCTCCATCCCCGCCG
>ERZ808246.1163-NODE-1163-length-19590-cov-4.701459_pt1 | contig 19590 bp, 19 predicted proteins | sample MGYA00521083_ERZ808246 | MGnify/ENA primary metagenome ERZ808246 (study PRJEB31516, sample SAMN03275577) | gut metagenome | biome: mammalia-associated habitat; material: feces | host: Papio cynocephalus | place: Kenya | collected 2012-07-07 ... | reverse complement strand
CCACCATCCCCGTGAAGAAGAGCCAGATCTTCTCCACCGCCGCCGATAACCAGACCTCCGTGGAGGTGAACGTCCTCCAGGGTGAGCGCGAGATGGCTGCTGCCAACAAGAGCCTGGGCCGCTTCCACCTGGACGGCATCGCCCCGGCCCGCCGCGGCGTGCCTCAGATCGAGGTCACCTTCGACATCGATGCCAACGGCATCGTGAACGTCTCCGCCAAGGATTTGGGCACTGGCAACGCCCAGCACATCACTATCACCTCCTCCTCCAACATGAGCAAGGAGGATATTGAGAAGGCCGTGAAGGAAGCCGAGCAGTATGCCGCCGAGGATGCCAAGATCAAGGAAAAGGTGGAGGTCCGCAACCAGGCTGACCAGATGGTCTACCAGGCCGAAAAGACCCTCAGCGAAGTGGGCGACAAGGTCCCCGAGAGCGAGAAGGCTCCCATCCAGGCCGGCATCGACAAGCTGAAGGAGACCCTCAAGGGCGAGGATACCGATGCCATCAAGGCTGCTACCGAGGAGCTGACCCAGCTGTTCTACAAGATGAGCGAGAAGCTGTATCAGCAGGCGCCCCAGGGTGACGCTTCTGCCCAGCAGCCCGGCGCCGACGCCGGCGCCCAGGGCGGCCAGTACTACGATGCCGACTACAAGGTAGTCGATGACGACGACCAGAACAATAAGTAATGTTCCGTTTTACCGCAGAGGGGCAGGATTCCTGCCCCTCCTTGCGGCGTTAGGAAAGAGGAGGAATCCCCAGAAGGGAGAAACCGTTTATGGCTGAAAAAAGAGATTATTACGAGGTGCTGGGCATCCAAAAGGGCGCCTCGGAGGATGAAATCAAAAAAGCATATAAGAAACTGGCCCGGAAATACCACCCGGACATGAACCCCGGCGATAAAGAGGCCGAGGAGAAGTTCAAGGAGGTCAACGAGGCCAACGAGGTCCTGTCCGACCCCGAGAAAAAGGCCCGCTACGATCAGTTCGGCTTTGCCGGGGTGGATCCCAACTACGGCGCGGGAGCCGGGGGCGGCGCTTACGGCGGCGGCTTCGACTTCGGTGACCTGGGCGATATATTCGGCAGCTTTTTCGGCGGCGGCTTCGGCGGCGGTCAGCGCCGCAACCCCAACGCCCCTCAGCGGGGCGAGAGCATCCGGGCCAGCGTCTCCGTCAGCTTTACGGAGGCGGCCTTCGGCTGCGAGAAATCCGTCACTCTGGAGCGCAGCGAGCAGTGCCCCACCTGTAAAGGCAATGGCTGCGCCCCCGGCACCACCCCCGAAATTTGCCCGGACTGCCACGGCACCGGCACGGTGCAGACCCGCCGCCAGACCCCCATGGGCGTCTTCGCCTCCAATGGGCCCTGCCGCAAGTGCGGCGGCACCGGCCGGCTCATTCACCAGCCCTGCCCGGACTGCCGCGGCACCGGCGCCGTGCGCAAGCGCAAGACCATCAAGGTCAATATCCCCGCCGGCATCGACCACGGCCAGACCATCTCCCTGCGGGGTCAGGGCAACGCCGGCAAGAACGGCGGTCCCGCCGGCGACCTGCTCATCACCGTTATGGTGCAGCCCCACGAGCTGTTCCGCCGGGACGGCGTGGACGTGTTCTGCGAGGCGCCCATTACCTTCACCCAGGCAGTGCTGGGCGCGGAGCTGGAGATCCCCACCATCGACGGCAAGGTGAAGTACTCCATCCCCGAGGGCACCCAGACCGGCACCGTCTTCCGGCTCAAGGGCAAGGGCATCCCCGTGCTCAACGGCCGGGGCCGGGGCGACCAGTACGTCACCGTGACCATCGAGACCCCCCGGAACCTGAACAAGGAGCAGAAGGAAGCCCTGCGTAAGTTCGGCGAGACCCTGGGGGAGAGCAACTACGAAAAGCGCAAGAGCTTTTTTAAGAAGAAGTGAGGCCCATCCATGTATACAGCGGATTACCATGTACACAGCACCTGCTCTCCCGACGGCAAGATGACCATGTCCCAGGCGGCGGAGGCCGCTCTCCGGGCCGGGCTGGATGAGATCTGCATCACCGACCATGTGGATACCATCTATTGGGGCACCAACGCCCCTCGCGACAGCTTCGATTGGGCATCGTCCCGGGCCCAGTACCGGGAGGCACTGGAAAAATTTGGCGATAAACTGTCCATTAAGCTGGGCGCTGAACTGGGAGAAGCATACCTGGGCTATAACCGGGCAGAAATTTTACTGAATAGTGCAGAAAAGCTGGACTTTTGCATCGGTTCGGTGCATACTTGTAGTGAAAAGTATGATTGCCTGGACTTGTACTTCCTGGAAAAGGGCCAAAGCCCGGACTATTACCGGGCGGTGATCGAGGATTACCTTAGCAGTGTGCTGTCCATTTCCCGGTGGGGCCGCTTCAACGTCCTGGGCCACCTAACCCTGCCCCTGCGGTATATGAAGGAGCACCTGGGCCTGGATTGGAGCTTTGCCCCCTGGATGGACCGGGTGGAGGAGATCTTCTCCGTCATCATTCCCCAGGGCATCGGTATCGAGTGCAACACCAACCGGGGCAACCAGCCCCTGCCGGATGCGGATATTCTCCGCCTGTACCGGCAGATGGGCGGCGAGGTCATCACCCTGGGCTCCGACGCCCACGAGACAAGGGACGTGGGCTGCGTGATCCGAGAGCGCCAGCAGCTGCTCCGGGACTGCGGCTTCAGCTATTTCACCACCTTCACCGGCGGCAGGCCGGAATTCAGAAAACTATAAGAACACAGGAGAGAACACCATGAAAATTGCCATTGGCTGCGACCACGGCGGCTATCTGCTCAAGCAGGACATCCTCATCTGGCTGGAGGAGAACGACATTGATTTCGAGGACGTGGGCTGCTACAATACCGACAGCGTGGATTATCCCATTTATGCGGAAAAGGTGGCCCGGCTGGTGGCCGGCGGCGAATGTGACAGAGGCATTGTCATCTGTACCACCGGCATCGGCGTGTCCATGGCCGCCAATAAGGTGGGGGGCATCCGCTGCGCCCTGTGTACCGACAGCTTCCAGGCGGAGATGACCCGCCGCCATAACAATGCCAATGTCATTGCATTGGGCGCCGGCGTAACGGGTCCCAACCTGGCCAAGCGCATGGTGGAGATTTTCCTAAATACCGAGTTTGAGGGCGGCCGCCACGCCCGCCGCGTGGACCTGGTGGATGCCATCAAGCCGTAAAGAAAAGACAGGGGAGGTGCCGCATGGCTACCAAGGGGTATAACAGCTATCATGGCCGGACGCCGCTATGGAAAAAGATTCTGATCGTGATCCTTGTGCTGCTGCTTTTGGGCGGCGGTGCGTTCCTGTACTGCCAGAATCACCTGGTGTATGACGAGAACGGCCAGGTGCGCCTGGAGCTGCCGTTTGTCAGCAAAAAGGAGCCTCAGCCCCAGCCCTCCGGGGGGGAGCAGGATCCCAACGACATTGACTTCACCCGGGAGGAGCCCCAGGGCCCGGTCATTGAGACCATTGCGGCCAGGGAGCTGGCGGTAAACGCCCTAGAGTCGGATGCTTCCGCTGCCTTGCCGGCAGATGAAAAAACCATCGTGGTGGATGTGAAGCTGGCGGACGGTACCTATACTTATAAGCCCTCGTTCCAGGCGGCAGGCACCGTCGGCTCCGCCGTGAGCACGGAGAATCTGAAGAAGCTCACCGCCTCGGATAAATATGTTATTGCCCGTGTCAGCGCCCTGGGAGACACGGCCTATGCCAAGGCCCATGTGGACGACGCAGGTCTGCTGCGCACCTGGGATCAGTGGCTGTGGTATGACTACAGCAGCGAGTGCTGGCTGGATCTGACCAAACCCCTGGCCCAAAGCTATGTCAAGCAGGTGTGCAAGGACTTGGCAGACCTGGGTGTGGACGAGATCCTGCTGGAAAACTTCGGCTGGCCGGCGGTGGGCAATATGGCCGCCATGGTGGTGCCAACGGGGACGGATAAGCCCGCAGTCATCACCGATTTCTTGAAGGCCCTGCGGGAGGAGCTGCCCAAGACCACGGCTCTGTCCGTGCTGCTTTCACGCAATGCCCCGGAAAACAGCGGCTTGACGAGCGATGTGCTGGCCCAGTTCGACCGGGTCTATGCCGACCCGGAGGAGGTTGACCTAACCGCGCTGACGGCCTCTCTCCCCACGGACTTCCAACGCGAGAGCCGGCTGGTGCAGCTGGTCACCGCCGCTCCCGCATCCGGCAGCTATGTCCTGGTCCACGGCTAAGCAAAAAGCAAATGTGATATTTAAAGGGAGCCGCATTCTTTGGGAATGCGGCTCCTTTTCGCGCCCGGCCTGCTTTCTTCCCTCTTTTCATCCGCCCCAAAATATGATAAAATAAATCCCGCAAAAAACTTTGGGGAGGGAACGGGCCTATGCGCAGCCGCGTCTATATCGAGATCACCAACCGCTGCAATCTCTCCTGCGATTTCTGCCCCGGCACCCGCCGCCCGCCGCGCACTATGACCCCGGCGGAGTTCCGCACCCTGGCGCAGAAGCTCCGGGGGGAGACGGGCTACCTCTACTTCCATGTGCTGGGGGAACCGCTGCTGCACCCGCAGCTGCCGGAGCTGCTGGCCATAGCCGGTGAATTGGGCTTTCGGGTGTGCCTGGTGACCAACGGCACCCTGCTTTCCCGACAAATGGATACCCTGCTGGGGTCGGATGCACTGCATAAGGTCAGCGTATCTCTCCACAGCTACGAGGGCAACGGCGGCGCAGGGGACTTGGAGGAATATCTGCGGCAGGTTTGGAACGCATGCCTGCCCCTGTCGCAAAAAGGCGTGCTGTGCGCACTGCGCCTGTGGAACGACGGCACCGCCCAGCGCTGCAACAGCTGGGTGCAGGCGTTCCTTTCCGAAAAGATCGGCCGGGACGTGGAGGACCTGCCCCGGGATGCCCGGGGCAACCGGACCCTGGGCCCTAACCTGTTTCTGGAGCGAGCGGCCCGGTTTGATTGGCCGGACCTTGCCGCCCCGGAGAGCGGAGCCAACTTCTGCCACGGGCTGACGCGCCAGCTGGCGGTGCTGTGCGACGGCGCCGTGACCCCCTGCTGCTTGGACGGCGAGGGCGCCATCGTCCTGGGGAACCTATTTACCCAGTCCCTGCCGGAAATTCTGCAGAGCCCCCGGGCCGCCGCCATGGCGGCGGGCTTTGCCGCCCGAAAACCATCGGAGGAGCTATGCCGCCGGTGCGGCTACGCCCGGCGATTTGTGAAATAAATGGAGCGATATACGGAAAAACTGAAAGAGATGGCCCGGCCGCTGTTGGCCTGGTACGATGTGAACCGCCGCATCCTGCCCTGGCGGGAGGAGGCTTCGCCCTACCGCACCTGGGTGTCGGAGATCATGCTGCAGCAGACCCGGGTGGCGGCGGTGCTGCCCTACTTCCGGCGGTTCATGGAGCGCTACCCCACGGTGGAGGCCCTGGCCGCAGGGGACGAGCAGGAGCTGCTGAAGCTTTGGGAGGGCTTGGGCTACTACAGCCGCGCCCGAAACCTGCAAAAGGCCGCACGGGTGGTCGTCCGGGAATACGGCGGGCAGTTTCCGGCGGATCGTAAAGCCCTTATGGCCCTGCCCGGCATCGGCGATTACACCGCCGGGGCCATTCTGTCCATTGCCTTTGGCGTGCCTGCACCGGCGGTGGACGGCAATGTCCTGCGCATTTTGAGCCGGGTCACCGGCTCCGACCTGGATATACTGGATGCGAAGAACAAGAAGACCTACCGCGCCTGGGCAGAGGCGGCTCTCCCGGCGGACCGGCCCGGCGCATTCAACCAGGCCCTCATGGACCTGGGCTCGGCCATATGCCTGCCGGGCCCCTTGCCCCGGTGTGAGGACTGCCCCCTGGCCCATTTGTGCGCCGCCCGGCAGGAGGGAAAGCAGGCGCTGCTGCCTGTCCGCGCCCCCCAAAAGGCCAAGCGCCCGGAGGAGCTGACCGTGTTCCTCCTGCGCCGTACGGACGGCGCCGTGGCCCTGCGCCGGCGTTCTCCTACGGGTCTGCTGGCGGGGCTGTGGGAGTATCCCAATACTCCCGGCCTTCTGACGGAAGCCCAGGCCGCCCGGCAGCTGGCCCACTGGGGCTTGACGGCCCTGCGGTGGGAGAAGTCCTGGCGGGCCAAGCATGTGTTCACCCATGTGCGCTGGGACATGCAGGGCTACGCCGTAACGGTGACCGGGGACGGCGAACTGGAGTGGTACACGGAGGAGCAGCGCCGGCAGATGGCCATCCCCTCCGCTTTTGAGAGAGCTACCCGCGTTTTGGGAGAATTGGAAGGAGAATAAAAAATGGCACAGCTTTACTTCAAATATGGGGCCATGGGCTCCAGCAAATCGGCCAATGCCCTCATGGCCCGGTTCAATTATGAGGAGCGGGGGCAGGAGACGCTCCTGGTTAAGCCCCGGCTGGACACCCGGGACGGAGACCATATGGTCCGCTCCCGCATCGGGCTGGAGCACCCGTGCATCTATTTTCATGAGATGCAGCAGATGCCGGATGCCGAGCTGCAGAAATACGCCTGCATCATCGTGGACGAGGCCCAGTTTCTCACCAGGGAGGAGGTTTACTACCTGGTCCACCTGGTGGACGACTGCAATATTCCCGTCATCTGCTATGGCTTGAAGGCCGACTTCAAGGGCGAGCTTTTCCCCGGCAGCTACCAGCTCCTGGTCCTGGCGGATAAGCTGGAGGAGGTGAAAACCATCTGCTGGTGCGGTAAAAAAGCCGCCTTCAACGCCCGGTTTGACGAGCACGGCCATGTGGTCAAGGAGGGCGAACAGGTGGTGCTGGGAGCTAACGACAAATATATCGGCCTCTGCCGCCGCCACTGGGTGGCCGGGGACCTGGGGCCTGACTTCAAGCCCCTGAAAGGATGATCTGCAGCATTTGCCCCCGCCATTGCGGGGCGGAGCGAACGGAAACGGAGGGCCGCGGCTTCTGCCGTATGCCCGCCGCTCCGGTGGTGGCCCGGGCGGCTCTGCACCCCTGGGAGGAGCCGGTGCTCTGCGGCAGCCGCGGCGCGGGCACGGTGTTTTTCTCCGGCTGCAATTTGGGCTGTATTTACTGCCAAAACAGTGCCATTTCCCGGGAAAACTTCGGCAGACCCGTGACGTCGGTGCGCCTGCGGGAGATATTCCTGGATCTCATCGCCCGGGGCGCCGCTACCATCGACCTGGTGACGCCCACCCACTTCGTCCCTTTTATTTTGCCCGCGCTGGACCCGCCGCTGCCCGTGCCGGTGGTGTATAACTGCGGCGGCTATGAGAGCGTGGAGACCCTGGGGCTTTTAGACGGCAAGGTCCAGGTGTACCTGCCGGACCTGAAATACGCCGACGCAGACCTGGCCCGGAGCCTCTCCGCCGCGCCGGATTATTTTTCCGTGGCCACCGCGGCCATCCGGGAGATGTTCCGCCAAATCGGCCCCTGCGTGGTAGAGGATGGACTCCTCAAGCGCGGCGTCCTCATCCGTCACCTGGTGCTGCCGGGGCAGATGGACAACACCCGCCGCTGCCTGGACTGGATCGCCGGGGCCTTTCACCCCGGGGAGGTGCTGGTGTCCCTCATGAGCCAGTATACGCCCCAGCCCGGGGCGGAGGGCGCCCTGGCCCGGCATGTGACGGCGGCGGAATACCGCGCGGCCGCGCAGTATATGGAAAACTGCGGCATCACCGGCGGCTTCCTCCAGGAGCGCACATCGGCCCGGGAGGAGTATATCCCGCCCTTTGATCTGACCGGGGTGTGAGAGGATGGGGTTGTATGAATTGTTTGGTACATTTAGGACTGCAAAACGGCCTGTTTTTACTAAAACGGGCCGTTTTTTGCATAAAATAAATGTACTTGGTATAAATTTATGTTGCAATCCGGCAGAGAATGTGGTAGGGTAAAGACAGACGATACCATTGCCGCGCCCGGCGGCAGAAAAGCGGCTATATCATTTTGAGGAGGTACCTGTATGAGCTATCCCAAGACCGGCCAGGAGGTCTATGTCAGCCTGAACCTGTCCAACACCATGCTCACCGGCATTGGCAAGGGCACCATCACCCGGGAGGAAGTCTCGGTGGACTATCTGAAGAAGCTGTTTGCCAAGTACGGCGTTATCGTCTCGGCCAAGCCCGAGCAGCAGCGCCTGCTGCAGATCGTGAACGAGACCTTTGACCTGGGGCTGGAGGTGCCCCAGGAGCTGAAGCTGTTCCAGCTGTCCGAGCAGCACCGCCGCCTGGTGGTCATCAATGTCCAGGGCCTGCGCCGCAAGGGCGGCTCCCTCCTGCCGGAGTACACCGACGAGGAGTTCAACGAAGCCACCTTCACCTTTGTGAAGTACTATGTCCAGTCCCGCCACTATGACGAGCTGGTGGAGGAGAATCAGAAGCTCAAGTACGACCTGGATCAGGAGTTGGAGTGGCGCCATCGCACCGACAGCTAAAAAATGCATACATAAAATGACGGCCCTTGGCCTGCTCCGCTGCGGAGCAGGCCAAGGGCCTTTTTAATTCGTCGGGGTCATTTTTCACTCATACCATCCGGTAGTCGCCCCGGGCGGCGGCCTGCAGCCGGCGATTCTTCTCCCGGGCCAGCTCATCCTGGAGCAGCCCGATGATGCGGTTGCTCACCAGGAAGCCCTTGGGCGTCAGGTGCCAGCCGTGCTCGTCCTCCTCCGCCAGGCCCTGCCCGGCGCACTGGCGCAGCAGAGCGGCCAAGGGCTCAAACCGCTGCCGGAAGCGGTACTCAAATTCCTTCGGGTCAATGCCCCGGACGGTGCGCAGCCGCAGCATAAGATACTCCCGCTCCCGCTCATCCGCGTCCAGCGTCTCCGACTCCTGCAGCACCAGCTCGCCCCGGAGATAGCTCTCCAGATCCCGGGCGTAGCCGTAGCGCACGTTGCCGAAATCGGAATAGGCCCCGGGCCCGAATCCGGCGTATTCCTGCAAAAGCCAGTATTTCATATTGTGCCGGGAGGCAAAGCCGGGCCGGGCAAAATTGGAGATCTCATATTGCTCGTAGCCGCACTGCTTTAAAAACTCCACTGCATATAAGTACATGTCCGCCTGCTGCTCCTCGTCGGGGAGGGTCAGCTTTCCCCGGCGCTCATAGAGGGGCGTGCCCTCCTCCAGCTTCAGCCCATAGCAGGACAGGTGCTCCGGCAGCAGACCCACCGCGTCGGACAGGGTTTTCTCCCACTGCTCCATGGTCTGCCCCGGCAGCCCGTAGATGAGATCCAGGCTGATGTTCTTAAAGCCTGCCTTCCGGGCGGCCGCCACGGCGTCCTGGGCCTGCTGCCAGGTGTGGATGCGGCCGATGGAGCGGAGCGTCTCGTCATCCGTGGCCTGCACCCCCAGGGATATGCGGTTGAAGCCCGCCCGGCGCAGGCGCTTCAAGGCCTTTTTGTCTCCGGCGGAGTCGGGATTGGCCTCCAGGGTGATCTCCGCGTGCTTGTCCACCTTATAGAGCTTCTTGATGCTTCCCAGCAGGCGGCACAGACGATCCGCCCCCAGATAGCTGGGGGTCCCTCCGCCGAAGTAGACGGTATCCACCAGGTGGCAGCCCGCCTGGGGCGCTACCTCGGCCAGGTGCCGCTCCAGGGCGCGGCAGTAGTCGTCCATGAATTTCTCGCTGTCCGGCAGGGAGTAAAAGTCGCAGTAGGCGCATTTGGACCGGCAGAAGGGGATGTGGATGTACAGCCCCAACGGCAGGTTTTTCACGGGTGCTGTTTTCTTCATGGCTCACACCTCCCGCTTCGGCGGCAGCATGGTCACGGCCTCATTGGGGCAGTTCACCTTGCAGGACCGGCAGCCGATGCAGTCCTCACTGCGCACCTTGTAGATGCCGTCGGGCTGCTGGTCGATGCAGTGCATCAGGCACCACATGGCGCATATGCCGCAGCCGGTGCAGCTGACCGGGTCGATCAGGGCCAGCGCGTGGGGCTTGGGCCCGAAGGGATGGATCATCACAGCCATAGTTCAACCACCTTTTCACTCAAAAGGACGCCATAGTCCGAAATATCTTCCATGAGTATACCCTTTTTTGCGCCGTTTGGCAAGGCAAACGCATATTTTCCCCGCCCGGGGAAAAGCTACCCGGGAAAGGATGTGTGGCCTATGGAAACAACACCGCAGAAGTATCAGCAGTATGTGCGGCAAAAACAGAAAAAATCCCCCCTGGCCAAGGACATGACCCTGGCGTTTGTCATCGGCGGGCTTATCTGCGTCATCGGCCAGCTGATCCAGGACGGGTACGCTGCGGCAGGCCTGGAGCCGGAGGACGCCGCCACCGCCACCTCCGTCAGCCTGGTGTTTCTGTCCGCACTGCTCACGGGACTGAATCTCTATCACCGCATCGCCCGCTACGGCGGCGCCGGCACCCTGGTGCCCATTACCGGCTTTGCCAACGCCGTGGTCTCTCCGGCCATTGACTTTCGGGCCGAGGGCTTTGTCACCGGCATGGCGGCGAAAATGTTCCTGGTGGCGGGGCCGGTGATCGTGTTCGGCACGGTGGCCAGCGCCCTGTACGGACTGATTTTGTGGCTGGTGGGGTGAGAAACCGGGGAAACATCCGCTCCTTGGGTCGATTTAACCGAAAATGAGAGCATAAACTGGCACTTTTCACAAAAAACGGGCAGAAAATTGTATTTGTCAACCCTTGAAAAATATTATATAATTCCCTTATTGAGTGACTATGTGCGCGTCCGCACATTTTCCAAAAACGAAGGGAGAAAACTGAACTATGACTGCCAATGAAATTCGCAATATTTGCCTGTTGGGCCACGGCGGATCCGGCAAGACCACCCTGGCTGAGCAGATGCTCTTTATGACCAAGGGGACCGACCGCTTCGGCAAGACCGTGGACGGCAATACCACCTGCGACTATGACGCCGAGGAGATCAAGCGCCAGATTTCCATTTCCCTGGCCTTTGCTCCGGTGAAGTATAATAACGTCAAGATCAACGTCATGGACGCCCCCGGCAACTTCGATTTCTCCGGCGAGGCTCTGTGCGCCATCCGCGCCGCCGAGTGTGCCGTCATCGTGGGCAATGCCAAGGACGGCCTGAGCGTCGGCATGGAGCGCACCTGGAAGATGCTGGGTAAGAAGCCCCGCATGATGTTCATCAACCGCGTGGAGGAGGCCAATGCCGACTACGCCGCCTGTGTGGACGCCATCAAGGCCAAGTTCGGCACCGCTATCGCCCCCATCGTGGCCACCAAGGCCGATAACAACAAGGCCGTCACCGTCATCGTGGACCTGCTGCACAACAAGGCCTATGACGCCAAGGGTGAGTGTGCCATTCCCGACGACATGGCCGACGAGGTGGAGACCCTCCGTGCCGAGCTGATGGAGGCCGCCGCCGGCGCCGACGAGGAGCTGATGGAGAAATTCTTCGAGAATATGGAGCTGTCCGCTGCCGACATGGCCAAGGGCTTGAAGATCGGCGTGCGGGACGGCAGCGTCTGCCCCGTGCTGTGCGGCTCCGCCGTCACCGGGATGGGCGTGGATATGCTCATGAAGACCATCGTGGAGCTGGTGCCCGTGGCTACCGATATGCCTGCCGAGAGCGCCAAGGACGAGAGCGGCAATGATGTGGAGGTGGCCTTCGATCCCAACGGCCCCACCGCCGCCATCGTCTTTAAGACCATTTCCGACCAGTACGGCAAGTTCTCCATGATCAAGGTCGTCCGCGGCAAGGTCACCGGCGATATGTCCCTGTATAACCCCGCTACCGGCAACACCGAGAAACTGGGCCGCCTGTACACTATGAAGGGCAAGAAGGGCGAGGAGGTCAAGGAGATCTGCTGCGGCGACATCGGCGCCATCGGCAAGATGGACCGTGTCAAGACCGGCAACACCCTGTGCGACGCCAAGAACGTTGTGGTGCTGGAAGGCATTGAGTATCCCACCCCCTGCTATGAGCGGGCCATTGCCCCCAAGGTCAAGCAGGAAGTGGAGAAGATGGGCACCGGCCTCAACAAGCTCAATGAGGAGGATCCCACCTTCCACGTCTCCAATAATGCTGAGACCCACCAGACCGTCATCTCCGGCACCGGCGACATTCAGATCGATGTCCTGTGCGCCAAGCTCAAGAGCCGCTTCGGCGTGGAGACCGAGCTGTCCACTCCGCGCGTGGCTTACCGCGAGAAGATCCGCTCCAAGGTGGAAAAGCGCGGCCGTTATAAGAAGCAGACCGGCGGCAGCGGCCAGTTCGGCGATGTCGTCATCACCTTCGAGCCGCAGAACGAGCAGGAGGATATGATCTTTGAGGAGGCCGTGTTCGGCGGCTCCGTGCCTAAGAACTACTTCCCGGCCGTGGAAAAGGGCCTGCGCAAGTGCTGCCTCAACGGCGTCCTGGCGGGCTACCCCGTGGTGTTCCTGAAGGCTACCCTCACCGACGGCTCCTATCACCCCGTGGACTCCTCCGATATCGCCTTCCAGCTGGCGGCGGGCCTGGCCTTCAAGGAGGCTCTGCCCGAGGCCAAGCCTGTGTTGATGGAGCCCATCGGCGAGCTGAAGGTCACCGTGCCCGATAACTATGTGGGCGATGTCATGGGCGATCTGAATAAGCGCCGGGGCCGCGTTATGGGCATGAACCCCACCGGCGACGGCGAGACGACGCTGGAGGCCGAGGTTCCCATGGCGGAGATGATGTCCTACGCCATTGACCTGCGCTCTATGACCCAGTCCAGAGGTACATTTGTGTTCTCCTTTGTGCGCTACGAGGATTGCCCCGCTGCCGCCCAGGAGAAGGCCATTGCCGAGGCCAAGGCCATGGCAGAGGCGGAGTAAGAAAGTCCGCACAAGTAAAATATTATATAGTGTCCAGGCCCGCCGATTTCTCGGCGGGCCTGGCGTTTTTGGCTATATATTGTAGGGCGGGCTGCCCCGGCCCGCCGCCCGACAACTACCGCGCTATCGCGGCGGCGTGAGGGCGCGCCGCCCTACGCAGGTGGCCTTACATTTCCGTAGGGGCGGACGCCCCTGTCCGCCCGGCGCGGTGCTTCCTTGACGGTGCGTAGGGGAGGGACTCTGCCCCTCCCCTACGATGGTGCGGTGGGGCGGGCGACCGCGAGGGTCGACCCTACGGGGGTTACAAGGCTCCTTTTTATTGGCTGTGGGGATATTTTTTGAAATTTACAGAAAATTTTCCATAAAGTTGCAAAAGCAACTTTTGAGACCTGGCTTCTTGTGGTATACTACAGTCACAGCAAGAGAAAAACGGACTTCGGTCCAAATCATAATAAGGAGGATATTACAATGAAGAAATGGGTATGTTCTGTTTGCGGTTACGTTCATGAGGGCGACACCCCTCCCGCCGAGTGCCCCGTGTGCCATGTGGGCGCCGATAAGTTCATCGAGCAGAAGGAAGAGAAGTCCTGGGCCGCCGAGCATGTGGTGGGCGTAGGCAAGGCTTTCGGTAATGACGTTCCCGCCGAGGTGCAGAAGGAGATCATCGATGGCCTGCGCGCCAACTTTGAGGGCGAGTGCAGCGAAGTGGGTATGTACCTGGCCATGGCCCGTGTGGCCCATCGGGAGGGCTATCCTGAGATCGGCCTGTACTGGGAGAAGGCCGGCCTGGAGGAGGCTGAGCACGCCGCCAAGTTTGCCGAGCTCCTGGGTGAGGTCATCACCGATTCCACCGAGAAGAACCTGCAGATACGCGTAGACGCCGAGAACGGCGCCACCATGGGTAAGTTCGAGCTGGCCAAGCTGGCCAAGAAGTACAACCTGGACGCCATCCACGACACCGTGCATGAGATGGCAAGGGATGAAGCCCGGCACGGCAAGGCCTTCGAGGGCCTGCTGAAGCGGTATTTCGGGAAGTAAATCAGCGAAATAAATGGAACCGAGAGGGGTTGACCCTCTCGGTTTTTTTAGCTTATATGGGATTTGCGGAGGTGCTCTACCAAGGCGTAGACGATGCGGACATCGGCTTCGGTGAGACCGGAAATGTTGATGGAGGCGGACGGGGCTACATCCAGCAGGTAATCCGTGGACACATTGAATATCCCGGCCAATTCCACGATATATTGGGTGGATGGGACGGATATGCCCATCTCCCAGGCGTTGACACTGGCGCGGGTGATGCTCAGCTTTCGGGCCAAGTCGGATTGAGTCATACGGTTTTCTTCTCGTAAGGCTTTGATTCGGTCTGCAACCATACTACCACCTCCCTGGGGATATGGTAAAATAATCTGAGTGATATTACATTATCATAATGATATTTATATTTGACAAATGAAAATTATTTATATATAATCACAGTATCACACAAACTCCGCATGCAGGAATCATAAAACAGAGAAAAGGAGAGAGAAAAATGGAACAGGGGAATGCGGTAAACTTTCACGGACATATTGCATGTCCACTGGAGGTAATGGCAAAAAGACTTTTGACCAAGGACGACTTCTCGGCAGATGCCATCGAGACAGGAAATTTTGTGGCAGTAATGGCGCTAATTTTAACTAAAATGGGAAAGCCAGAGGAGACAGCGACGCTGCTGCGTGAGTGCGTCGCGTATCTTGGCAAACCGGCAAACAAGATTCCGCTGGATGCCGCGATGGTGATGTATGAGAAACTTAAGATGCTGATAAAAGAGGATTAAATGCTTGTGCAATATAATTGATAATGGGAGGTATCTATGAAAAGAAGAATGACAGTACTGATTATTCTGGTAATTGTTTGCGCACTGCTATGTTCTTGCGCCAAGAAAAAAATCAACAGGAAGGATACGACTGATAAGCCAAGCATCGAGCAAACGGATGACACTTTGAAACAAGACAAAGACAAGGACAAAACGACTGCGGAGCCGGAAGAAGCTGTGGACGATGTGCCTCCGGAGGTGAAAGAAGATAAACCGAACGTGAGTCCGGCCAAAGATAACAATGCAGCAACGACAAATGCCTCCAAGCACAGCCATTCTTACTCGGAGGTAAGTAGTGTTGCAGCTACATGCACATCGGATGGAAGCCGCGACTATAAATGCTCGTGCGGAAAGAGCTATTCGGAGGCCATACCGGCCACTGGACACAGCTGGAAAAGTGCCACTTGTACCGAGCCCAAGACATGCTCTGCTTGCGGAGCTACAGAGGGGGCTGCAGCTGGCCATAATTATGATGGGGGAACAACCTGCACAGTCTGTGGGCACAAACTGACAATGACATTTACTGGGAATGTTGGAAGTGAAGTGGTGTTGAAAGACAAGCTGCATTTTGGAGAGCAGACGGTGGCCTCTATCATTGTTGATGACATAGTGACAAGCTATGATGGAAGCTGTGTGTATATTTACTGTACGCCGACCTATGTTATGGCTGAGGGGACTTCTGGCTCAACATCGATTTTCTGTGGAGCCAACATATATGACGAGCAGGGAAATCTGGTAAAGTGCATCGAACAAAGCTCGGGACTGACCGAGACTAATATTGGAACGGGTGCGCAGTTTAACTTTCTGCTCAATGTCAGCGATTTGACTGTTGGCGAATACTATTTGGAGCTATTGGGGGGCGATTATAATGCCCAGGCATATGTTAGATAAGCAAAGCTGAAAAAGGCAGCGGCAATCCTATGGATTGCCGCTGCCTTTTTTCATATCTATCTTACTCCGCAATCTTCTCCGCCACGCCATCCAGCCAGTGGCCCTGGAAGCTCTCGATCTCGCCCTGGTCCACCAGCTCTGCCAGGGTGGGATCCAGGGGCATTTTTGCCAGTACCGGCAGGTCATACCGTGCGGCGGCTTCGTCGGTCTTGCCTTCGCCGAAGAGATAGATCTTCTTGCCGCAGTCGGGGCAGGGGAGATAACTCATATTTTCCACCAGGCCCAGGACAGGAATGTCCATCATCTGCGCCATTTTCACGGCCTTTTCCACCACCATGCTCACCAGCTCCTGGGGGCTGGTGACGATGATGACCCCGTCCACCGGCAGGGACTGGAACACGTTCAGCGCCACATCGCCGGTGCCGGGGGGCATGTCCACGAACATATAGTCCACATCCTGCCACAGCACGTCGCTCCAGAACTGCTGCACCACGCCGCCGATGACCAGTCCGCGCCAGATGACGGGATCCGTCTCGTTGTCCAGCAGCAGGTTCACGCTCATGAGCTGGATGCCCGTGCGGGTCTGGACGGGGACAATGGCGTCCTCCGTGCCCACAGCCCGGCCATGGATGCCGAAAGCCTTGGGGATGGAAGGACCGGTGATGTCGGCGTCCAGCACGGCGGTGCGATAGCCCTTGCGCTGCATGGTGACGGCCAGCTGGCTTGTGACCATGGACTTGCCTACGCCGCCCTTGCCGGAGACCACGCCGTAGACCTTGCCCACCCGGCAGCCCTCATGCAGGGGCTTTTTCTCGAATACGTTTGCTTCCTGACGCTCCCCGCAGCTCTCGCCGCAGGTGCTGCAGTCGTGTGTACATTCGCTCATAGAGACAACTCCTTTGCTGAATTTTCAAACTGGTTTAATTGAAATTGGAATGGATTATTTTTCGCTGGCGCGGCGGGCCTTGGCCTCGGCCTTGATGCGGTCCAGCCGGCGGCGCAGCTGATCCAGCTGCTCGTCGTGGCGGGAGCGGAGATTCGGATGGCTCCGCAGCAAGCGCCGCTCAAACATATCTTGGCCGCTGCGCAGCATTTGCAGCTGCCGGCGCTGCTCGGCCAAGAACTCGTCATAGTGCTCCATCAGCTGCTGGGTGCGTGTGCCCTCCATGAAGTCCCGGGTCATATTGTCCACGGACTGGAGATAGCGTTCCCGGCCCTCGGCCATTTTGCCCTCGAAATTTTCGGCGGCGGCGGCCAGGTGCTGACGCACCTTCTGCTGGACCTCGTGGAGCTTTTCGGCACGGCTCGAGAGCTGGATGGCGCTGCGGACGGAGAGAACGTTGTCCATCAGGTAAATGCCGAACAGGAACGATGCTGCCGGAATGGTGTAGGTGTCGCCAATGCGGAAGAGCCATTCCATGACCGGCGGATTTACCACATGGCACAGCAGCACGCAGGCCAGGCCGAAGAGTACGCTGTTGAGCAGGCATACCCGGCCGTTGAGCTGGATCTTCTTCTTGCTGTAATCCCACCAGCGCATGTGGAAGAGCTTTTCCATAAACCAGCTGGTGAAATATTCCAGCGCGGTGGTGAGCACCATGCCGCCCAGGAAGGTGAAAATGGGATTTTTAAAGCCCCCATGTAATACATATAGCACCAAAAGGGCCCCGTGTCCATAGATGGGGCAGATAAATCCGTTCAAAAAGCCGCGTTTTTCGCAGATGTGGCCCTTGCCCACGGAGCAGTAGATCATCTCGCCCACCCAGCCGGCGGCGCTGTAGATCATAAGCAGAAGAAAGAATATGCAGAGATTGCTGAAAGTATTCAGTGGAAACATAGTGACCTCATTTCAAATCATTCCATATTAATAATGTGTACCCCTGTCCGGCCGGAGAGATAGGCTGCTTCCCGGCTCTGGCAGGTAAACAGCAGGATCTGCCGCTTCTCTCCCAGCCGTGCCAAATAGTCCAGGGTTTTACCCAGGCGCCCATCATCGAAGGTGAGGAGGGCGTCGTCCAGGATCAGCGGCGGGTTTTGCTCGGTTGGGAGGATCATCTCGCAGATGGCCAGGCGCACGGCCAGGTAGAGCTGGTCGGCGGTGCCGGCGCTCAAAAGCTGTACGCTGCGGCGGGTGGGGTCACTGCCTGCCTCAGCGGAGAGGTGAAACTCCCGATCCAGCAGGATGCTGCTCCAGCCACTGCCGGTCATATCGGCAAAGATCTCCGCGGCCCGGCGGCCCAGCTCCGGCGAAAAACGATTCTGCAGGGCGGCATTGGCCGTGCGTAAGCTGTCCAGCGCCAGGGCCAGGGCGTTGTATTCTCCCTGGAGCTGCGCCAGCTGCTCCTGCTTGACCTGGAGCTGCCGCTCCAGGTCGTCGGGCTGCCCCATGGCCGCCAGGCGGCCATGGATCTGCGCGATCTGCTGCTGCAGCCGGGCGCAGAAGCCGTCGTCATCATCGGGCTGCGCCGACAGGACCCCGCTTTGGGCCTGCCGGATCTCCTGGGCCAGGTCCTCCCGCTGCTGGGCCGTCTGCTGTACAAAGCGCCGTATGTCTGCGGCGGAGCAGGCGCTCGGCGCCCACTGCCGTATCTGCCCCAAAAGCTGGGCCAGCATGGACCGCACCCGCGCACCGCTGTCCGCTGCCGCCTGGCGCTGCTGCTGCAGGAGACCACGTTGGCGCTCTACATCCTCCAGCAGGGGCAGGTAGCTCTCAGCCAGCTTTCGCAGCTCCTCCTGCCGCTCCAGCTCCCGGCGGCGCTGCTGTTGCAGCCGCAGCCGCTTGACCAGCAGCCACAAAAAGCTGCCGGCGGTCAGTGCCGTGGCAGCGCAGGCGATGCACAGCCACAAAATCTGCGGCCGGTCCAGCTCATACCAAAGGAAACCGCCGCTGCAAAGGCCCAGGGCCAGGGAAATAAGCAGCTGCGCCACCTGGGGCGGCGCCGGGGGCTGGATCTGCAGCTGCGCCTCTAATTCGGATCTTGTCATGGGATGCAGGGGGTTGCGGCTCAGCTCCTGGAGCTGCGCCTGGATGGACGTCTCCTGCTGCGCCGCGGCATTCTCCGCCTGCTGCGTCTGCTCCGCCAGGGAGCGCACGGCGCCCAGCTGCTCATTGATCTCCTGGAGGGCGGCGCTGTCCGGCAGCCGCTGCAGCAGCCGCTGCTTTTCCTCGGCCTGCCGCCGGGCTTCCTGCTGCCGGGCCAGCAGGCGCTGCTCCTGCTCTCGCTGCGCCTGCAGCAGCTGCCCGCGCAGGAAGGTCTCCTGCTCGGCCAGAGACTTGACCTCGGCCTGGGCGGACAAAAGCTCGCCGATCTCGGCCTCCAACTGGGGAATAGCGCCGGTGCGGTTATACTTGCGCTGGTGCAGCTGCTTTTTCAAGCGGCTTTCCGCCTGGGAAAAGGAGACCTTCTCCTCGCCGGTAGAGATGAGGGCGTTGATACGCCGCTCCAGGTCGGCGTCGGCGTCGATGGCCATGCTGCCGGAGGGGATGAAGGCGCAGCGCTGATACACCGACTGGGGCACCCCCAGGAGGGCTTCGCCGTAGTGGGCGGCATCCAGGCTGGGGACAGGAGTGTCTGTCCCGGTGTAGGTACAGGAGAAAACACCCATGGGCGCGTCGGCACGCTGGGTCCGGCGGCTGAGGGTCAGCAGATCCTCGCCCGCCGACAGCTCCAGCTTGCCCTGCATGGGGCTGCCGTTCCAAGGCTGAAAGCGGTTCTTGTCCGCCAGGTCGCCCCGCTGCCGGGTGTTCAGCCCGTAGAACATGGTCAGCAGAAACCGGGACCAGGTGGACTTGCCGCCCTCGTTGGGGGCGCAGATCACGTTCAGCCCCGGCTGCAGGTCCAGCTGCGCCTGATTCAGTTTTCCGTAGGTGGCATTTGCGTGCAAGAGCTGCAAAACGGTACACCTCCATGGTACTATAATAAGGTATGGACATTATAACACAGGCATCGGAAATTGTCATCTTGCCCGAAAAGAAAAAAGAGTAAAAAAATTCAAAAAAAGGATTGACAAATGCAGGGACGGGCAGTATAATAACAAATGTTCCGCATGGAGCGTGTACCTTGTAAATTAAACAACG
>ERZ808246.1161-NODE-1161-length-19594-cov-5.296791_pt1 | contig 19594 bp, 20 predicted proteins | sample MGYA00521083_ERZ808246 | MGnify/ENA primary metagenome ERZ808246 (study PRJEB31516, sample SAMN03275577) | gut metagenome | biome: mammalia-associated habitat; material: feces | host: Papio cynocephalus | place: Kenya | collected 2012-07-07 ... | reverse complement strand
TGGCGGCGTTATATTTCGTCAGATAGACGCGGCTCTGGCCGTATTCGCTCGTCACAAGGAAGGACTTCGGCAGCTCGTCCGTCGCTTCGACGACGGCGCCGGCCTTCTGCGCCTCCGTGAGAAATTTTCGCGTCCATTTGGAGCAGGTGGTGTTATCCAGATCAAAGACGCCGACGATGGTCTCGCTGCGGACGGAAAAATCTCCGCCGATGTTCAGATACATGCTGCGTCCTCCCGGATCTGCCCGTGCTCGATCAGAATTTTCTTTCCGACGTCCGTCAGCCGTTCCGGCTCGCAGCAGGTGATGAGCACCTGCCCGGTTTTGATCTGATTGAGCACAAAATCCTGCCGCTTCGCGTCCAGCTCGGAAAGCACATCGTCCAGCAGCAGCACCGGCTCTTCCCCGGTGTCCCTGCGGAACAGTTCGCGCTCGGCGAGCTTCAGACTGATGGCCGCCGTCCGCGTCTGTCCCTGTGAGCCGAAGGACTTGATGGACAGCCCGCCGAGCTTCACTTCAAAATCATCCTTATGCGGGCCGGACAGGCACTGGCCGGATTCCATCTCCGCGCGCGCGTGCTGTTTCTGATGTTCCGCCAGCTGCTCGAAGAGGACCGTCTTTTCCGCAAACGGGTCGGTCACGGTCGAAACGGTTTGATAATCCAGCGTCAGCGCCTCGCGCCCGCCGGAAAATTCCTCGTGATACAGCTGCGCCTGCTGTGACAGTCCGCGCAGATATCTGGCGCGATAGGAAATAAGGATCGCGCCGACCTGCGCCATGCGCAGATTAAATTCCGGCAGAGGCCCTAGAAGAGACGGCCGGTCGTGGTAGTCCTTCAGGATCCTCGCCTTGCTGTCCAGCAGCTTCTGATATTCGCCGAGCGCCTGCGCATAGCCGGGCCGCAGCTGGCAGAGAGCAGTATCGATGAGCTTTCTTCGTCCGGCAGCGCCGCTTTTTAAGATCAGAAGATCATCCGGGCAAAACAGAACGGTCGTCAGAACACCCGGCAGATTGGCAGCCGAGCGCTGCTTGACGCCGCCAATGTAGAGCTGCCGCGGCCGGCGGCCGGAAAAGAGCACGGCGCGCAGCGACTGCTCGCGTCCGCCGGACTGCAGGCGGCAGCCGAGATCTGCAAATTCCGCCCCGAAGCGGATCAGCTCCTGCCCGCGCGCCGTCCGGAAGCTCCGTCCGGTCGATAAGTAAAAGACCGATTCCAGAAGGTTTGTCTTCCCCTGCGCGTTCTCTCCCACGATGAGGTTCACGCCGGGGTGCAGCTGGACATCAGCCGATTCATAATTCCGGAAATCATAGAGCTGCAGCGCGTCGATCCTCATGCCTGCTCCTGTGTGACGAGCCAGGTATTCGCCATAAACGTGACCTTGTCGCCGGGATGCAGCTTTTTGCCGCGCATGGTGCAGACCTCGCCATTGACCAGCACGTCGCCCTCCTGGATGAAGGTCTTCGCCATGCCGCCGGATTCAATGGCGTTGGCAAACTTCAGAAAATCCTGGAGCTTGATGAACTCCGTATGGATGGGGATCTCGATCGGGCTGTCCGCCAGCTTTTTTGTAACTCTGACCTTCATCTTATTCCCCCGCTTTCAGCCGCACCGGCAGGACCATATAGCTGTACCGGCCGGAGCCGTCGCACGGATTCATGACGATGGGGCTGAGCCCGTTGACCAGCTCCAGCGAGCATTCCGCATCCGGGATCGCGCGCAGTGCGTCGAGCAGATAGCGGCAGTTGAAGCCAATTTCCATATCTTGCCCGTCGCCCGCGATCTGGCAGACGTCATGCGCCTCGCCGATGGTGGAAACAGAGCGGAAATCCGCGGTATTTTCGCCGAAGCGGCAACGGACCGGGCTTTTGAGCTTTTCGGAAATGATCAGACCGACACGCTCGATGGAATCGGTCATCTTCGCCACATTGACCGCCAGCTTGATCGGCTGGTTCTGCGGCAGCACGCGCCGCCAGTCAAGGAACTCACCCTCAAGCAGACGGCAGACGAGCGTGGCTTCTCCGATGGAGAAGAGAATATGCTTGGAACCGAGATAGAACGTGCAGCTTTCGTCCGTATCGCCGAGGATTTTTTCTGTCTCCTTCAGTGCGGCGGCCGGAACGACAAACTTGAGCTTTCGCCCGATCGGCTCTTCCGCCGTCCACCGGCGCAGCGCCAGACGGTAACCGTCGACGGCGACGACGGTGATGGACGTGTCGTCCACCTCAAACAGGCACCCGGTATGGATGGGTCGCGCCTGATTTTCGCTGACGGCGAAGCTCGTGCCGCCGATCATGGCTTTCAGCTCGTTCTGCGGCAGCTGGATGCCCTTTTCCGAATCGACCTCCGGCAGCTCCGGATAATCCTCGGAGGACATGGCTGTGATGGAGAACGAAGAAATGCCGCCGCGGATGGAGACCTTGAACGCGTCATCCACGCTGATGGAGACCGTATCGTCCGGCAGCTTGCGGACGATATCGAAAAACAGGCGGGACGGCATGATGCACGCGCCCGTTTCCGTAATGTCGGCGTCGACGGAAATGGTGATGCCCGTTTCGAGATTATAACCGGAAAGCGTCAGCTTGACACCTGCTCTTATATAGATCCCCTCGAGCGCGGGAATGGTGCTCTTCTGCGCGACTGTACGGGAGGCGATGGAAATCGCGGCGACGAGCGCGTTTTTTTCACAGGTAAATTTCATGAAAGCTCCTCCGTTTCTTCTTTCAAGAGAAAGAAAGGATTTTTTTTAGAAGTACGTAGCAGTAGGGAAAATTTATGTGGAAAAGTGGTGCAGAGCCTGACACGGCAATGCTTTTTTCTCCACACCCTCATGTGGAGGATTCAAATTGTTATCAACAGCCGATTTTGTGAAACATGCGTTTCACAGCTTTCAACAGGCCGGAACTGTGGATTCCACAACCGGGTGTTTATAAATTACAGCTTACTGTTGATATTTGCCGTAATGTCCCGGATATTGTCCTGCAGACCGCCGGTGCCGGAGGCGAGCTGCTGCTCGACCTTTTTGAGGGAATGGATAACGGTAGAGTGGTCGCGGCCAAATTCCTTGCCGATATCGGGGAGCGAGAGATTCGTGAGCTTCCGTACCAGATACATGGCGACCTGCCGCGCTTCGGCGGTGTTTTTGTTCTTGAGCGTGCCGCGGATGACGGATTCCTCAATGTTATAGAAGCGGGAGACCTCGCCGATGATGAGGCTCGGCGTCGGCAGGCTTTCCGCCTTTTCACGGTTATACATGTCCTTGATGGCGCGGGCCACGTTCGGGACGGTCAGTTCCATGTTGTCAAGATCGTGGTACGCGCGGATCTTCTTGACGGTGCCCTCAAGCAGCCGGACATTGGAGGTGACGTTCTCCGCAATGAACGAGCAGACATCGTCCGGCAGTTCAAAGCCGAGCGAGACGGATTTATTCTTGATGATCGCCATGCGCGTCTCATAATCGGGCGGCTGGATATCTGCGATCAGTCCCCATTCGAAACGCGTTTTCAGACGGTCCTCCAGCCGGAGCATCTCATTGGGCGGCCGGTCGGCGGTCAGGACAATCTGGTGGTGGTTCTCGTAGAGGTTATTGAACGTATGGAAAAATTCCTCCTGCGTGGATTCCTTGCCGGCGATGAACTGGATATCATCGACGAGGAACAGATCCGCGTTGCGGTATTTGTTGCGGAACTCGTTGTTGCGGCCTTCCTGCAGGGCGGCGATCAGCTCATTGGTAAACTGATCGCCCTTAATGTAGACGATATTATAGCTGGGATGATTTTTATGGACGACGCTCGCAATCGCGTAGAGAAGGTGCGTCTTGCCGAGGCCGGACGGACCATAGATAAAAAGCGGGTTATATGTCTCCGCCGGATTGTTAGCGACGGAGATGGCCGCGGCATGCGCAAAGCGGTTGGAGGAGCCGACGACGAAATTATCGAAGGTGAACTGCGGGTTAAACTCGATAAACTCCGGTTTCTGCTGCCGGCCGCGATAGGCTTCAATCTCCGTTTCATCCAGAACGGTCACGGTGACGTCCATCTGGAAGATCTCCTGCATCGCTTCCTTGATATAACCCTGGCAGCGACGGAGGATAATATCCTTTCGGAACGATGACGGGGAATAGAGAACCAGCTGATTGTCGGTAAGCTCGAGAATTTCAGTATCGTCAAACCAGGTGGAGACCACCTGCGGCGTCAGTCTGGCCTCCATATGGCCGAGGACCTTCGCCCAGACGTAAGCGGTAGAATACATGCGCAGCTCCTTTCCATCTTCCATGCCGCGCGGGCAAAAAAATCACAAATTTATACACAATAATCATAGCACAATTGTGGACAGTTTTCAAGGGGAGTCCCGGCACACTCTTTATATTAATAAAAAATATCCTCCGGCAGCGTGCTGCCGGAGGATCGATGCACTTAAAATACAAAGCGGATGAGAAGCATATAGACGAGCGTGCCGCCCGCGATCGAAAGAAGCATCTGCCGCTTCCAGAGATGCAGGCCGGCCGTCACGAAAATGGCCAGAAACTCCGGAAGTCCGTAGCTGTACTGCCGGAGCGAGACGGACTTCAGACAGTAGACGACCAGCATGGCAAAGATCGCGCCGGGCAGGATCCTGCCGAGATACTGGACAAAGGCAGGCGTCTTTTTGTTTTCACTGAAGATAAGAAACGGCAGAAAGCGCGTCAGCATCGTGCCGAGCGCGCACAGGCCGATGGTAATGATCTGCTGCGTGAGTGTCATGAAAGGTCTCCAAACCTAGATTCGATCGGTTTTTTCAGGAAGGACAGGGCGGCCAGAATACAGATCATGGTCGGGATCATAAAGTTGTCCGCGCCAAATATAAGCAGACACCCCACCGCGGCGAGCAGTCCGATGAGCTCACTGAAATGATGCTTCTCCTTCATCCACTGCTCCATGAAAATAACGACGAACATGGCCGTCATCACAAAATCCAGCCCGGTCGTGTCAAAATGGATGAGACTGCCGAGAAGTCCGCCGATCGTCGCGCCGCTGACCCAGTAGATCTGATCCAAAAGCGAAACAAAGAAATAAAACCACCCGCGGTCCACGCCGTCCGGGATCTTTGCCGTGTAGTTCACACTGAAGGTCTCGTCACACATGGCGTAGATGATATAGAGCTTTTTTGCGCCCAGATGCTTATACTTATCCAGCATCGAAATGCCGTAGAACAGATGCCGCGCCTGGATCATCAGCGTCATGAGAAACGTCTGTACCGGCGCGAAGGGAGACAGCAGCATGCTGACCGCAACAAATTCCAGACTTCCGCCATAGATAATGGCGCTCATGGCCATCGGATACCAGAAGCTGAAGCCGGAGACGTTCATATAAATGCCGTAGGCCAGCGCGAGGAACCAGAAGCCCGCGAAAATGGGAATGGTATATGGGAACGCCGCCTTCAGCGCGTTCCATTTGAGATTCTTCTGCATGGGTATCTGTTTATCCCTCCAATGCGGACAGCGTTTCCTGCAGCCGCTCATAAAACCGCCCCAGATGCACGCCGTCGATCAGCCGGTGATTGACCTCCACGGAAAGGCCGAGCACCTCCCGGTCCCCTTCTCTCACAAACTTGCCCCATGTGATGCGCGGGATGGCGTCGTCAATGTCCATCTTCCGCTCGTTCGTGCAGCACGTCAGATCGAACCACGGCAGACAGGAGATATAAATGAGATCATCTGTCTCCGAGCCGGATTCCAGAAACGCAGTTTGCCGTTCTGTTTTTTCCTTCGCCGCGCGGCAGAAATCCGGAAGTGTGCCGCTGCAGGGCACGGTGATGATCTGGAACTGCTCACTGCCGGGCTTCAATACGGTAAAGCTCGGCGTGCGCGCCGGGAGAAGGTAAACCTCACCGTTTCGGATGGTATAGCGGAAATTTTCCGTTTCATTGACGGCCTGCGTCACAAAGTAGATCATGGCGTGATAAAAGGAAAGGCCGTGCGCTTTTGCATACGCATGCAGCTTCGTCACGTCCACGCGGAAGCAGACGCTGTAAAACGGCTGGTCGAACGAGGAAAAAAACCGGAAGATCTCCGCCCGCGGCCATGCTGCAAGTTCAATTTTCTGACAGAAATCCGGCATAAAAAGCCCTTCCTTCCCTTTTTGTGTTCTATAGTCTAGCAGATTTGTCGGAAAAAGAAAAGTCCTTTTCCATGGAAAAACCCCGCGGGCGATGCAGAAATCGTCCGCGGGGAGCTGCATATTTTTCGTCAATATGTCCGGATGACAGCCTTGACCTTGCCGAGGATCTGCGCTTCAGTGCCGTCGATCGGGTCATAGGCCGGGTTTTCCGGCATCAGCCAGACGGTCGAACCGACCTTGCGGAAGCGCTTGACCGTAGCGGAATCGTCCAGCAGCGCCACGACGATCTCGCCGTTGTCCGCCGTCTGCTGCGGTCGGACGACGACCTTGTCCCCATCGAGAATGCCTGCGTTGATCATGGAATCGCCGCGCACGCGCAGGGCATAGCACCCGCGCTCGCCGTCCCACGGAATATAGCCCTCGATATTTTCAACGGCCAGGATCGGCACGCCGGCCGTGACCACGCCAACGACCGGGATCCGATCCGCCCGGCGGCACTCCGGCAGGGAGATGGCACGCTTTTTCATATCGCCCATTTCAATAAGCCCCGCGTCGCGCAGCGCACCGAGGTGATAATGGACGGTCGCCGTGGACTGCAGCCCGACGGCGGTGCAGATCTCGCGCACAGACGGCGCGTATCCGTGCTCACAGACAAACTGCGTCAGAAATTGCAGAATTTCTTCCCGTTTCTTGCTTGTTCGTGCCATTTTGACAGCCCCTTTTCAGATGGTGCATCCAGTATACCACATCCATCACAGAAAAGCAAACGTTTGTTTCTCTTTTTATAGCCCTTCCAGATCAAATTCCGGGATATAATCTGCGGACGCTGCGGAAAAATCCTGCGTATATCCGTGATCCAATCCCAAGAAATACAGATACGACAAAACCGCGTCATATTCCTCCTCCGTGATCCGCCGGTCAAAGGGCGGCATGGCTTTTGCCCGTCCCATGGGAACATACTGGCTCATGAGACTGACGAGCACGTCCTTTTTCGGGAATGCCTCCGCGATCCAGTCGAGAACGCCGAGGGAATTATCGATGCACCCCGGCAGAACCAGATGCCGGATGATAACGCCCCGCGTCATCTGCTCGTCTTCAATGACTGCGCCGCCAACCTGCCGGTACATTTCCCGGATGGCGGCCGCGGCCGTCTGCACGTAATCCGGTGCGCGGGAGAGCTTTGCGGCGAGGTCATTGTCGCTGTATTTATAGTCCGGCAGATAGATATCGATCAGCCCATCCAGCTCGCGCAGCGTCTCGACGGATTCATAGCCGCCGCAGTTATAGACGACCGGGACAGGCAGCTTCGGCGTCAGCGCCGGGAGGATCGACGGCAGAAAATGCGTCGGCGTGACGAGGTTGATATTCTGGCACCCCTCGTCGATCAGCCGCTCGAATGCCTCGCGCAGCTGCGCAGACGAAAGCTCCTTCCCGAAGTTCTCCTGTGAAATCACGCCGTTTTGACAGAACGCACACTGCAGCGTGCAGCTGGAAAAAAAGACCGCACCGCTGCCGAAGCTGCCGGAGATCACCGGCTCTTCCCAATAATGAAGCGCCGCGCGCGCCGCGCGGATGCGGTCCGGCATCCGGCAGAAGCCAAGCTGCCCTGCGGTCCGGTCGACCCCGCACTGGCGCGGACAGAGCGTACAATGGCGGTAATCCAGCATTTTATTTGCCCCCGATCCTGACAGTATGAGCCAAGTATAGCGCGTTCCTCATCTTTACACAAGCTTTTCTGTGTGCTAGAATACCGAAAAAGGAGGAACGCACCATGAAAAAATTGCTTGCAGTTTCCTTAGCTGCTTTTTTCTTATTTACCGCGGCGGGCTGCGCCCAGAAGCCGCAGACACAGGAGCTGGCCGCACCGGTCGAGTCAGAACCGCAGACGCAGGAACAGTCGGAAGCGCAGCTGCCGGAAACGTCTGACGATAATATTATCCAGATCACCCCAAACCAGAATCCCAAGCCCGTCGACAACAGCGACTGGAGCTGGCTCGATGAGCCGGAGACTATCCAGACTGACCTCGAAGAGATCGTTACCTGCACCTATACCCTGCCGCATTTGACGCTTTCGTCCGACGATGCGACTGCTGCGGCCAACGCCGTCTTTGACGATCTTTCCCAGACCGTTTTGTCCTACGCACAGGAGACGGTCTACCCCGCCGCGCAGGAAAAGCAGGCCATCGGCTACGTCAACGGCGGCTACAGCATTTCGGAGGACGCCGGAGAACTGACTGTCGACTATACGCTCTCCGTTTCCTATTCGACCGAATCCGGCGACCAGCAGTTCCGGCATACCTATACGATCAGCCTTTCTACCGGCGAGCTTCTGAAGGAGGAATGAATGTTTCACGTGAAACATTCAAAACAGAGCCATGTCTGATTTCAAACGAGGCGACAGCCTGACGGTCACAATTGAATCCGCCACGATCGAGGGTGCAGGCGTCGCCCGGGTGGACGGACAGGTGCTGTTCGCCGCGGGCGCACTGCCCGGCGAGCAATGCACCGTCCGGATCGCACACATCGGCAATCGTGCGCTGTTTGCGGATCTGGTCTCTGTCCAGACCCCGTCGGCACACCGGATCAGGCCGGACTGCCCCTATACCAGCCGCTGCGGCGGCTGCAGCCTGCGGCACATGGATTACGCGCAGGAGCTGGAGTTCAAGCGCGCACATGTGCAAAGCTGCCTGACCCGCATCGGCGGGCAGACGATCGAAGACCTGCCCATCACCGGCGCGCCGGAGCTGGACGGCTACCGGAACAAGGTCCAGTTCCCCGTGCAGGAGCAAAACGGCAAGCCCGTGATCGGCTTTTTCAGCGCGCGGACGCATACTGTCATTTCTATCGACGACTGCCGCATCCAGCCGCCCTGTGCCGGTCGCATCCGCCGCGCCCTGCTCGACTGGATGCAGACCTACCGCATCCGCACCTACGATGAAAAAACGCATACCGGCTATATCCGGCATCTTTATATCCGCACCGGCGCGGAAAGCGGGCAGATCCTCGTCTGCATCGTGGCGAATACGGAGCAGCTGCCGAAGAAAAAACAGCTCGTGCAGATGCTTCTGGACGCAGAACCGGGCATTACAAGCATCGTCTTCTCACCAAACTGCAAAAAGGGCAACACGATTTTAGGCACGGCCTTTGAACCGCTCTACGGCAACGGCACTATGACCGATACACTCTGCGGCCTGCAGTTCCGCCTGTCCGTGCCCGCCTTTTATCAGGTCAATCATGCGCAGGCCGAGCGGCTGTATGAAAAGACCGTCAGCCTTGCCGGACTGACGGGCAAGGAGACCGTGCTCGATCTCTACTGCGGCACGGGCACCATCACGCTCTGCCTTGCCCGGCACGCAAAGAAAGCCGTCGGCGTGGAGATCATCCCGCAGGCCATCGAGGACGCCAAATACAACGCCGCACAGAACCGGATGGAAAACGCGGAATTTCATTGCATGGACGCCGGTTCCGCAGCAAAGATGCTGGAGGAAGCCGGGACAAAGCCGGACGTCATCGTCGTCGACCCGCCGCGCAAGGGCGTCAGTCAGGACGTGATCGATGCGATCCTGGGCATGCGCCCGCAGCGTGTCGTCTATGTCTCCTGCGATCCGGCGACACTCGCGCGCGACGTGAAGCTTCTGACCGCGGAGGGCTATTCCCTCACCCACGCGGAGGCCTTCGACCTCTTCCCGCGCTGCGCGCATGTGGAGACGGTTTGCCTCTTAACGCGGAAAACATCCATAACGCACTGATTGCCGAACCGCCGCCCGTTGGAAACTCCTGCGGGCGGCTTTTTGTAAATTATAATGAACATGACAGGAGGAGCATCGATGGTGTAGCGGATACGGATCTGCGATATTGCGGAGGAACTGGGGCTGAGCACGGCAACGGTCTCCAATGTGATCCACGGCAAGACGAACAAGGTCTCTGACGAGACCGTCCGGCGGGTAATGGCGCTGCTGGAGCAGCGGCAGTATATCCCCAGCATGGCGGGGATCCTGCTGGCGCAGAACCGGTCGAGGATTATCGGTGTGTTTGTCTATGACCATGAAAAATATGAGGGACACACGCTGGAGGATTTTTTCATCGCGTCCTCGCTGAAATGCCTGTCCGCGGAGATCGAGGCCAGCGGACAGTTCATGATGGTGAAAAAAGCAAAAAGCGCCGGGGAGATCATCCAGTTCGCCTCCATGTGGAACATGGACGGCATCGTGGTCATCGGCTTCTGTGAGCAGGATTATACGTACCTGCGCAGTCACATGCGTATCCCCTTTGTCGTTTACGACGGCTGCGGCGGGCAGCCGGAGCGTATCCTCAATATCACCATCGATAATTTTGACGGCGGGCAGCAAATGGGGCGGCACCTCCGGGAGCTGGGGCATGAAACCGCGCTTTGCATCTCGGACAATGCGGCCTGCGTGGATCTGGAGCGCTTTCGGGGCTTTTGTAAAGGCTTTGCGCCCGGTCGGGCGGAGCTGCTCGTGATCCCGATGCAAAAGAAGCAGCGGCATGCGTTTTACCGGGAGCAGCTGGGCCGCTTCCGGCAGGTCACCGCCGTCTTCGCGGTATCGGATCACTACGCCATAGACCTGATGCACGTTCTGGAAGAGCAGGGGGTCTCCGTGCCGGAGGATCTTTCTATTGCGGGCTTTGACGATACGCCGGTCTGCGAACTGGTGCATCCGGCGCTGACCACGGTCCGGCAGGACGGCGCGCAGCGCGCCAAGATCGCCATCGCGGATCTGCGGGAGCTGCGGGAGGGAAAGCCCGTCTGCGCAGAGATCCGCCTGCCGGTCTCGCTGGTGGTCCGGAACAGCACCGGCAAACGGAAGGAGTGAATTTGCACAAAATAGCCCTTTATAATTTGTGAACGGTTACGCGCTTAACCTTCGCATTTCTGCTTCCCGGCATTTACAATAGAGACTAACGAACCGGGAGGTGCAAGATGAAAAGAACGGATAGCTTCCTTCGGAATATATGCGCGCTGGCCGTTCCTGTGGCGCTGCAGTCCATGCTGCAATCCTCCTTCAGCATGGTGGATCAGCTCATGATCGGACAGCTGGGCGAGGTGCAGGTGGCAGGTGTGGGTCTGGCCGGAAAATTTGCGTCCCTGTATTCCGTGGTGATCTCCGCCATCGGTGCGGCTGCGGGCATTATGATCGCACAGTATCTGGGGCAGAAGAACAGCCGCGAGGTCCGGCGGAGCTTTTTCGTGAATCTTCTGCTGGGGACCGGCCTTGCGGGGATCTTTACGGCGCTGTGCATCCTGTTCCCTGCCGGGATCATGGGGGCCTATACCAAAGACACGCAGACGCGGCAGGCTGCGGCGGACTATCTGGCGCTGATCGCCGGGACCTTCCTGCCTATGGCCGGGGCGACGCTCCTTTCTACTCTTCTGCGCTGCCGGGAAAAGCCGCGGCTGCCGCTGTACGCCAGCATCGCGGCGGCGCTTTTGAATACGGGCCTCAATTACATTCTGATCTTTGGAGAACTGGGCTTTGCACCCATGGGCGCAAAGGGCGCGGCCATTGCCACGGTCATTTCTCAATGGGGCAATTTTCTTCTGATGCTGCTGATGCTTCCGCGAGATCGGTTCGTCCGGAATAAGGAAGACGCACAAGGAGAAGGAATGGCGAGGTTCCGTTGGGGACAGTATCTGTCCATGCTGCTGCCGCTTCTGGGCTGCGAAGCACTGTGGAGCCTGGGCGAAAACGTCTATGCAGCGATCTACGGCCGCATGGGCACCGCGGCCAGCGCCGCCATGACCCTGACAAATCCCGTGCAGGGACTTGTGATCGGCGCGCTGTGCGGCCTGTCGCAGGCCGCCGGCGTGATCGTCGGGAAAAGGCTTGGCAGCGGGGAACCGGAGGGCGCATTTTTGGCGGCAAAGAGGCTGCTGGTCTATGGCGCTGCCGGGGCGGTGATCGTCTCCGCCGCGGTGGTCTTGTGCAGCGGCGTGTATGCGGAACTCTATCAGGTGGATGCGGCGATCAAGACTATGACGCGGCAGCTGCTTCTGGCCTACGCGCTGATCGCACCCTTTAAGGTGCTGAACATGATCCTCGGCGGCGGCATCCTGCGCAGCGGCGGCCGGACGAAGTACGTCATGTTCATCGACATCATCGGGACATGGTGCTTCGGCGTGCCGCTGGGGCTTCTGGGCGCATTCGTCTGGAAGCTGCCTGTCGCCGGGGTGTATGCGCTGCTGTCACTGGAGGAATGCGTCCGTTTTGCAATTTCAATGGCAGTCTTCCACAGAAAAAAGTGGATGCACCGGCTGCAAGCCGGAGCATAAAACAAAGCCGCCGCAGCTTGCGGCGGCCTTGTTTCACGTGAAACATAAGAAAAAATAAAATCGGCAGAAGCTCTGTTGCATTTTTGAATGCAGCCCGGTATAATATAGGTTACAAAATGGAGAAGAAGGAGCGTGGACAGGCGATGGGCAAAATCCTGGCGTTCGTCAACCAGAAGGGCGGCGTCGGCAAGACGACGTCGGCGGTCAATCTTGCAGCGGCGCTGCAAAAGGCGGGCCGCCGTGTCCTGCTGTGCGATTTTGACCCGCAGGCCAACGCGACCTCCGGTCTCGGCATCGAGAAAAGCGCGCCCGCGCACAGTACCTACGATCTTGTGATCGACGACTTCCCTGCCGCCGATGCCATTGTGCATACCGAGTGGTGCGATGCGCTGGCGTCCAACGTGGCGCTCTCCGGCGCGGGCGTGGAGCTGGTCGGCAAGGAGGGGCGCGAATACGCGCTCAAGCATGCGCTCGAACCGCTGCGGGATAAATATGATTATATCTTCATCGACTGCCCGCCGTCTCTGGAGCTGCTGACGCTCAACGCGCTCTGCGCGGCCGATCAGGTCCTGATCCCCGTGCAGTGCGAATACTACGCGCTGGAGGGACTTTCCGACCTTATGGTGACGCTCCGCGCGGTCAAGCGGCGGCTGAACCCCAGCATTTCCATCTTCGGCGTGCTCCTGACCATGTTCGACGGCCGGACGAATTTCTCCGCGCAGGTCGCGGAGGAGGTGCGCCGCCACTTCCCCGGCAAGGTCTTTGCCGCCGCCATCCCGCGCAACGTCCGCCTGTCCGAAGCGCCCAGCCACGGCATGCCGGTCTGCGCCTATGATAAATACAGCCGCGGCGCGGCAGCCTATGACGCCGTCGCGCAGGAGATCCTTGCAAAAGACGAATAAGGAGTGGAAACGATATGGCAGCACAAAAAGGTCTCGGCAAGGGTCTTGGCGCCCTGTTTGGAGACTTCAATGAGCAGGCGGAGCAGCCGTCGGAAGGTACGGTCACGCTGCCCCTGCAGAAAATAGAACCCAATCCCCTGCAGCCGCGAAAAACCTTCGATCAGGAGGAGCTGGCGTCCCTCGCGGAGTCTATCCGGATGCACGGCATCATCCAGCCGCTGACGGTGCGGAAGCTGCCGTCCGGCTTTTATCAGATCATTGCCGGTGAACGCCGCTGGCGCGCGGCGCGGCTGGCCGGGCTGTCGGATGTGCCGGTCGTCATCATGGAGGCCGACGACAAGAAGGCCATGGAGCTGGCGCTCATCGAAAATCTGCAGCGCGCAGACCTCAATCCCATTGAAGAGGCGCTTGGCTATCAGGAGCTGATGGGCACCTATGAAATGACGCAGGAGCAGGCGGCCGCCCGCGTGGGCAAGTCCCGCCCGGCCGTTGCAAACGCGCTGCGCCTGCTGAGCCTCAGCCCGGCAGTCCTGGAGCTGGTAAAGAGCGGCGCACTCTCCGCCGGTCACGCGCGGGCGATGCTTCCCGTCAAGGACGAGGCACAGCAGCTCTCGCTTGCGCAGAAGGTCATGGCGCTCGGCCTGTCCGTCCGGCAGACGGAGGCGCTCTGCAAAAAGCTCTGCAGGCAATCGCAGCCGCCCAAGCCCCAGCCGCCGCAGGTGGACTATCTGGCGGAATGCGAAAAGGAGCTTTCCGCCGGTCTTGGCCGCAAGGTCAGGATCGTCTCCGGCAAGCGCAAGGGCCGGATCGAATTGGAATATTACGGACAGGACGATCTGCAGCAGCTGTATGACGCGCTGCAGAGCATCTGGAAGGAGCATCACTGATGGACGAAAAGAAACAGCCGCAGCCCGAGGAAAGCGGCGCGCAGAAGACCGCAAAGCCCCTGAGCGAAAAGCGAAAGGCCGCGCTGCTGCGGTATATGGCGGTTTTGTTCTGCGCGGCCTTTATTCTGGTGCTGATCTCTCTCATTCTGCAGATGCATTCCTCGGAGGCGAAGATCTCCGAGCTGAACGCGGCCAGCACGAGCGCGCTTTCCAACGCGGAAGCGCTGCAGACGGAAAACCGCACGCTGCAGGATGAAAAGATTGCGCTGGAAAAGAAAAACGAAGAGCTGCAGGCGCAGATCGACGAGCTGACCGAACAGCTGGAGGAGGCTGCGCAGGCCGAGGAGGATTCCCAGACTGCGGAAAATGAAGTGGTCAAAAACCTGCGCACCGAGCTTGACCGGACGAAGGAAGCCTATGAGGCACTGCTTGAGGCCAAGGGCTGCGATATGCGCGAAGGGAACGTCACCTTCTCGCGCGCCATGCAGACGCTGGAACGACTGAAGGATTATCTTGGCCCGACGGCGCTGGAGGAATACCGCGCGCTGGGCGGAGAATAACAGGAGGAAGAGAAAACTATGATCGACATTAAGTTTTTGCGGGAAAATCCGGACGCAGTCCGCGAAAATATCCGGAAAAAGTTTCAGGATGCCAAGCTGCCGCTTGTTGACGAGGCCATCCGCCTCGACGCGGAAAAGCGCGCGGCGCAGCAGGAATGCGAGCAACTGAAGGCCGCCCGCAACAAGCTATCGAAGGCCAACGGGCCGCTCTACGGCCAGCTCAAGAAGGCTGACGAGGCGCAGAAGGCCGAGCTTCAGAAGCAGATCGAGGAAAATAATGCCAAGGTCAAGGCCGATGACGACCGCCGCGCGGAGCTGGAAAAGAAGCAGGCCGAGGCCGAGGACAAGCTGCGTGAGATCATGTATGTGATCCCGAACATCATCGATCCGTCCGTCCCCATCGGCCCGGACGACAGCTGCAATGTTGAAGTGCAGCGCTTCGGCGAGCCGGTCGTGCCAGACTTTGAAGTGCCGCATCACGTCGATATCATGCAGTCCTTCGACGGCATCGATAAGGATTCCGCGGGCCGCGTGGCAGGTATGGGCTTTTATTACCTGCTGGGCGATATTGCCCGCCTGCATGAGGCCGTCCTGGCCTACGCGCGCGACTTTATGATCGACCAGAAGGGCTTTACCTATGTCATCCCGCCCTTTATGATGCACGGCAATGTGGTCAAGGGCGTCATGTCCTTCCCGGAGATGGAAGCCATGATGTACAAGATTGAGGGCGAAGACCTCTATCTGATCGGCACGAGCGAGCACACCATGATCGGCCGCTTCATCGACCAGATCATCCCGGAGGTCAGTCTTCCCCTGACGCTCACCTCCTACTCCCCCTGCTTCCGCAAGGAGGTCGGCAGTCACGGTCTGGAAGAGCGCGGCGTGTACCGCATCCACCAGTTTGAAAAGCAGGAAATGATCGTCGTCTGCCGCCCGGAGGAGTCGATGGACTGGTACAACAAGCTCTGGAGCTACTCGGTCGAGCTGTTCCGGAACATGGAGATTCCTGTCCGTCAGCTGGAGTGCTGCTCCGGCGATCTGGCCGATCTCAAGGTCAAATCCTGCGACATTGAAGCGTGGAGCCCGCGGCAGAAGAAGTATTTTGAGGTCTGCAGCTGCTCGAACCTCGGCGACGCGCAGGCGCGCCGTCTCGGCATCCGCGTCAAGGGCGCCGACGGCAAGATGTATCTGGCGCACACGCTCAACAACACCTGCGTTGCACCCCCGCGCATGCTCATCGCGTTCCTGGAGAACCACCTCCAGAAGGACGGCTCCGTCACCATCCCGAAGTGCCTGCAGCCGTACATGGGCGGCAAGGAAGTTCTGATCCCGAAGCATTGAGACTGGCAGAAGGCTGATATGCTCCTGCGCCACTTGCCTCTCCCTTGGGAGAGGTGTCTGAGCGAAGCGAGGTCGGAGAGGGTACACGCTGAACGTGACTTGCAAGAGCCCTCTCAGTTGCCTGCGGCGACAGCTCTCCCAGAGGGAGAGCCAGGAGTTTTCCCGCCGGTTTGCATTATGTATGTAAATAAAGAACCAAGAGAGGAAGAAAGCAATGAAAAAATTCTTCAACGAGTTTAAGACCTTCATCTCCCGCGGCAATGTCATGGACATGGCCATCGGCGTTGTGATCGCCACGGCGTTCGGCAAGATCAGCGCCAGTCTGGTCGCGGATATCATCATGCCGCTCATCGGCTGCCTCATCGGCGGCGTCGATCTGGCGACGCTCAATATCACGCTGAAGCCCGCCGTCATGGACGGCGAAACGGTCGTTTCGGAAGCTGTCGTGCTGGGTCTCGGCACCTTCCTCACGACGATCATCGATTTTATCCTGATCGCCTTCGTTGTCTTCCTCGTCGTCAAGGCCATGAACATGGCCAAGGACAAGCTCGAAAAGCCCGCCGAGCCGGAACCCGAAAAGGAGCCGGAGCCCACAAAGGAAGAGCTCCTTCTCACCGAGATCCGCGATCTGCTCAAGAACAAGTAAACCGGAACTCCGGGGCGCGCCGCAAAAATGCGGCGCGCCTCTTTCTTTTTTTGCGGAAATGCAATATAATGTCCATAACTATGTAAAGGTGGGGGTGCGCGCGATGCTGCCGGAGGGCTTTGCGAGCCGGATGCGAAAGCTTCTGGGCGAGGAATACGACGAATTTCTTTCGGCCTTTGACCGGCCGCTCTGCACCGGCCTGCGGCGAAACCCTCTGAAAACCGGCTTTACCGGCGATCTTTCGCGCTTTGCGCTGTCCCCTGTCCCGTGGTGCCCGACGGGCTTCTATTATGATGTGTCTACGCGGCCGGGACTTTCTCCCCTGCACGCGGCAGGCCTTTATTACCTGCAGGAACCGAGCGCCATGGCGCCCGCGGAGCTGCTGGATCCGCAGCCGGGCGAGCGCGTGCTCGACCTGTGCGCCGCGCCCGGCGGGAAGTCCACGCAGCTGGCGGGCCGGCTGCAGGGCCGCGGGATCCTCGTCTGCAATGAGATCAACGCCAAGCGCGCCAAAATTCTTTCCGGCAACATCGAGCGTCTCGGCATCGCCAATGCGCCCGTCCTGAACGAGCATCCGAAGCGGCTCGCAGCGCGCTTTGCGGGCTGGTTCGATAAAATTCTGGTCGACGCGCCCTGCTCCGGCGAGGGCATGTTCCGCAAGGAAGCCGCCGCCGTGACCGACTGGACGGAAGACACCAACGCCATCTGCGCCAACCGGCAGGCGGAGATCCTCACCTCTGCGGCGGCCATGCTCCGCCCGGGCGGACGGCTGGTTTATTCCACATGTACCTTCTCGCCTGTGGAAAACGAGGGCGTGATCTCGGACTTTTTGTGGAAAAACCCGGACTTTTCTGTGGAAGAAGTCAACTGCCCGTATTTTTCTCCCGGCCGTCCCGACTGGGTGGAGGACCCCGCGCCGGGGCTGGAGCACACATTCCGCCTCTGGCCGCATAAGCTTCTGGGTGAGGGGCATTACGCCGCCGTCCTGAAAAGAGCCGGAGACGGCCCGCGCGCGGAGCTTCCGCCGGAACCCGCGGCGAAGACGCCCGCGGAGCTGACGCAGTTCTGTCGCCAGACGGGCGCGCAGCTGCCGGAGGGAAAGCTTCTGCTGTTCGGGCAGGTGGCGTATCTCGTCCCGCCGGAGCTGCCGGAATTGAAAGGCCTTCGCGTCCTGCGCGCCGGGCTGGAGCTTGGGACGGTTCTGAAAAACCGGCTGGAGCCTGCGCACGCGTGGGCGCTCTGGCTGCCGGAGCTGGAAAACAGCATCTCGCTGCCGTCGGACGATCCGCAGCTTTTGCGGTATCTGGCGGGAGACGTGCTCCCGTCGCCGCTTCGCGGCTGGACGCTCGTCTGCGCGGACGGCGTCTCGCTCGGCTGGGCGAAGGGAGACGGCACACAGCTGAAAAATCACTATCCGAAGGCGCTGCGGCGCCCACTGTAATCTGGGGAGGAAGCAATATGGAAAAAACTGTCCTGATCGTGGAGGATGAACGCGCGATCGTGGAGATCCTGAAATTCAATCTCAAGCGCGAGGGCTATGAAACGCTCGAAGCGCTCGACGGCGAGACGGGGTTGCAGCTGGCGCAGACCAAAGACCCGGATCTGATCCTGCTCGACGTGATGCTGCCGAAAATGAACGGCTTTGATATCTGTAAAACGCTCCGCGCGGAGCGCCGCACCACGCCCATCATCATGCTGACCGCCCGCGAGGAGGAAATGGACAAGGTCTTCGGCCTTGAGACCGGCGCGGACGACTACATGACGAAGCCCTTCTCCATGAAGGAGCTGATGGCGCGCGTCAAGGCGAACATCCGCCGCCGCAGCATGGAATATGCCCCGGAAGCGCCTGCCGCCGGAGGGAACACCGTCGAAGCGAACGGCCTGCTCCTCAATCAGGACACGTATCAGGTCACGAAAAACGGCAGACCGGTCGAACTGACGCAGAAGGAATATGACCTCCTGTCCTATCTTATCCGCGAGCGCGGCAAGGTCTTCTCCCGTGAGGATCTCATGCAGCGCGTGTGGAACTATGAATATTACGGCGATATGCGCACGGTCGATGTGACGGTGCGCCGCCTGCGCGAGAAGATCGAGGACGACCCCGGTAAGCCCGCATACATCCTGACCCGGCGCGGCGTCGGCTATTATTTCGCCGGATAACGATCCAAATCACGCGGAAAGGAGGCGGCTTCCATGCGGTCCTTGCGCATGAAGATGGTCATGATCATGGTCATTCTGATCCTGGCCCTCATGCTGACGACCGGCGCGTTTCTGATGAGCGGCGTCGGCAACTTCTATGTCTCCCAGTTCTATGAGCAGATGGAGACCACGTTTACCCCGGAATTTATCGTGCAGCTGCAGAAGCTCTCCGCCGAGGACAATGCGCCCGCACAGATGAAGGAGCTTCTCATGGCGCAGGCCGGGCTGGGCATCGATATTACGGGCCGGAACGTCTATATTCTGGATGAAAACGGAAGCGTGCTCGACAGCTCGGATCAGAGCCAGAGCGTCACCGTGACCCGGAATATCCTGACCGCCATGAACGGCGGCGTCGGCCAGAGCAGCGCGGTCACGAACAACTATATGGATCTGGCCGTGCCTATCGTCACGCAGGACAGCAGCTATATCGCCTACATCCGCGACAACCGCGCCACGGTCGACGCGCTGACGAGCGAGCTGCTTTCCATCATCCTGCGCGCGCTGGGGCTTGGCCTTGTGATCTGCGTGATTTTGGCTTTTTTGCTCTCGCAGATCCTCATTACGCCGATCCGCGCGCTGACCGTCGGCACCAAGCGCGTCGCCGCGGGCGACTTCGCAGGCCGCGTCACGGTCGACAGCCGCGACGAGATCGGCGATCTGACCCAGAACTTCA
>ERZ808246.1159-NODE-1159-length-19619-cov-4.180536_pt1 | contig 19619 bp, 12 predicted proteins | sample MGYA00521083_ERZ808246 | MGnify/ENA primary metagenome ERZ808246 (study PRJEB31516, sample SAMN03275577) | gut metagenome | biome: mammalia-associated habitat; material: feces | host: Papio cynocephalus | place: Kenya | collected 2012-07-07 ... | reverse complement strand
GCTCTGATGCTCCACTTCTTCCGTTTGACATAAACCCAGATGAGGATTGATAATTTTGAATCGGCTTTTGTTACTTTTGGATGTCAAGGTGTACGTGTTTGATTGGTAGCACAAGAATAGTGGAGATTATCTGCACGAGTGGAGGCGTATAGTTTGGATTATCTAAAGCAGAAAAATTTAAGCTTCTGGGCTGAAAAGGTTTATGTCTGGATGAATGAAGGTTAGTACACCGAAAAGAATCATCAAGACAATTGCTATAAATATAAAAAGTGTGCTATGGGATCTGATTTTTTCGGGCGTTTGCGGAATTGAGGTACAAGTTCTTTCGTTTTCATATTTAGTGAAATATAGTTTCTGCATAAAGTTTTACCATCTTTACATAGGCGTAAGTATATCAAATTTAGCTCAAAATTTATGTTGATTGCGGTTTATTTTGAAAGTTTTGGTCGGACCCTTGTGTAGTGGCTTAGCCACGACTTGTGATATTAGTACTCGCTTTTACAAAAGTGATTTCTTCTAATAAATTTGCTTTTGTAAAATTTTTTTTGTTTGTAAAAACAGAATGTACATTATATTCTAACACGAAATTTATAGGGCGGATTTCTTTTGCGGGAAGTCCGCTGTTTTAGTATTTTAATGTTTCTCTTTCGAAGCATCATTATGGTGATGCCATAGCATTTTGTCAAAAATTTGAAAGTAAAAGTTAAAATAGTGAAAGTGCGAATGCACGGATAAGATTAGTTTTGCGGAGTATTTTTACCACAACGCTTGGTAATCATTATAAAATGAGATAATCAAAGATTATCAAGTTGGTTTTTCATGATTATTAAGCGTCAAGAAGAATTGCTGAAACTAAAAGAAACAATAAATGAAACAATCAAAAGTCGTCTATTATGCTATTGCTGCGGCATCAGGAGCTGTAGTAGTGGGTTTGAATTTGGGTGGTATTTCTGGTGCCATCGATCTTATCGTTAAGGAGTTTGGTTTGTCTGCAGTAGCAAAAGGATTTGTTACCGGCTCTCTTCTTATAGGATGCCTTTTAGGGGCATTAGCCGGAGGAAGACTTGCCGACAAATTCGGGCGTAAGCCTATGCTGTATGTTTCAGCAATACTGCTTGGCCTTGCCGCTTTGGGATGTGGAGTATTTACGCCAATATGGGCTTTGCTAGTTGCTTACAGGTTTATTGCAGGGTTAGGGATTGGCATACTTTCAGCCGTAATTCCTACCTATATTTCAGAAATCTCTCCAGCTCACCTTCGTGGGACGCTTGTCTCATTTTATCAGACTGGAGTGGTAATCGGAATTCTTCTAGCTTATATTGCCAATTATATTATTCGTGCGGATTGGCACTTGATGCTATGTATTCCTCTTTTTATGTCGATGGTATCAATTGTACTTTTGTTAACAGTTCCGGAAAGTCCATGTTGGAGAGAAGTTAAAGCTCAATTGGCTGAAAAGAAAGACTCTGAAATTAAATTCGGCGATCTTTTCAAAGGCAGAATGGGAAGGGTTGTGTTTTTGGGATGTATGCTCGCTTTTTTTCAGCAGATTACAGGTATCAATGTGGTAGTGAATTATGCTCCAAGCATTCTTGATTCACTTGGCCTCGGGCAAGATCCACTTTTGCAAACTGTATATATCGGAGTAGCGAATTTGATCTTTACCCTCATTGCACTTTGGATGTGTGACAAGTTCCCACGTAAAACACTCCTTATAGGTGGTGGCGCAGGTGCTTTCCTCAGTCTTGCATATCTTGCTTATGCATATTCGATTTCTACTCCTAATCCTGTAGGGGTGCTTGTGGCTATTATCGCATTTATTGCTTTTTTTGCACTTTCGTTTTCTCCGCTTATGTTTGTGGTAACTGCAGAGATGTACCCTTCTAAAATTAGGGGTACAGCAATGGCTCTTTCGACAGGTATCAGTTGGGCTTGTGCCTTTATAGTTGTTCAACTTTATCCAATTATGGAAGCATCTATAGGGACCGGCATTGCATTTGGTATTTTCGCGTTTTTGATGCTTGTAGCATGTCTTTTTATTGCTTTCTTTATTCCAGAAACGAAGGGAAAGACACTGGAGGAAATTCAACATGAACTTAAACTCGATGAATAATATGTCAAAACCAATAGTAATAGGTATAGGAGAATATCTGTGGGATGTTCTTCCGACAGGGAAAAAAGCAGGGGGCGCACCTGTGAATTTTGCTTTCCATGCATCTCAGAATGGAGCTGAAGGCTGGGGAATAAGTGCAGTCGGGGATGATGAACTCGGAAAAGAACTTCTTGAAGTGACTAAGGCTCATGGTATTAATATATTAGCCCCAACTGTAAATTATCCTACTGGGACAGTTAATGTAACATTAGTGAACGGACAGCCAGATTATGAAATATGTGAAGGTGTGGCGTGGGATCATATTCCGCTTTCCTATGATGCGGTGGAACTTGCTCAAAAGGCATCTGCCATTTCGTTCGGCACACTCGCTCAACGTTCAGAGGAATCTAGAAGGTCAACCGCTGAATTGATCTCACTTGCCCCTAAGGATGCCTTAATTGTTTATGATATAAATCTTCGTCAGCATTTTTACAATAAGCAAGTTATAGAACAGTCTCTTCGCATGTCCAATATCCTTAAAATAAATGATGAGGAGATTGAGGTTGTGAAGCCAATGTTCGCTCTAGAAGGGAAATCTTATGATGAAGTGTGTGAATTCTTTATGAGCGAATTTGGTCTGCGTATTGTCATCTTGACAGGTGGAGATAAGTTTAGTTCAGTTTATAGTGAAGAAGGTGTTTCGACCATAAAAACACCCAAGGTAGAAGTCGTAGATGCGGTTGGTGCTGGTGATGCTTTTTCTGGCGCATTTATCGGCTCACTTCTTAATGGCAAAACAATTCGTGAGGCGCATGAATTAGCTGTTGATACCGCAGCTTATGTTTGCACTCAGGCAGGAGCATGGACACCCAAAAGGAAAAATCATGAATAAAATAATCGTATTATGCACTTGCGCTTCTATATTGGCATGCGCATGCAACACAGATAATAATGATACAGCGTATGATGTTACTCTATCATCCCTTCTCGACGAAATGGTCGACAGGGAGAAGCTGACTTCATACCCGGCTATTGAGTATAAAGCTGGTCAAGTAAGCAGTTATGATCGAAGAACTGTTTCAAAAGATGAACCTGGTTGGTGGGCCAATGACGATGGCGCAGGTTATGAAAGATTAGATACTATAGCAGGACGCTATGAAAAGGTGATGTGTGACCTTAATGGTGCCGGTGTAGTTACAAGGATTTGGATGACCACTAAAGAAAAGTATGGAACTATGAGGATTTATCTTGACGGGGCGAAGAACCCTCAAATAATTATCCCGGCATACGATATGAAGCGATTTCCTCTTGATGTTCCGGATGGGCTATCTCTTACCCATACACATTATCAGAGGGAAATGGGTGGTGTCGGGGGTAATTCTTTCTTTCTTCCGATCCCATTTGCCAATTCTTGCAAAATCACCTTTGAAGAGCCTGATATCACTAAAAAGATACCGCGATACTATCATATAGGATATCGCCTTTACCCACAGGGAACATCTGTAAAGACTTTTACTATTAAAGAAGCAAAGTCCTTATTAGATAAAATGGTTGCGGTAAGTAACGAATTGCTTAATCCTTCGGAAGAATCGGGTATTCCATCAATTGTAGAAGGAACTATCAAACCGGCAAAATCCCTGACGCTTAATATAAGCGGTGATAATCAAAAGATGTCTAAACTTATCATTAAAACTTCAGATCCAGAGGATTTTATGATTACGGCCAATTTTGACGGGGTCCGCACTGTATCTGCTCCGCTTGCGCATTTTGCCGGAGCAGGAATCGGTGCACCAAAAGTGGATGGATGGTGGCTAAAAAAAGATGCTGATTCAATTATAGTACGTTTCCCTATGCCTTTCAAGGAGACTGCAGAAATATCTCTTGTAAATATTTCTGCAAAGGACGTTGAAGCCAGTATATTGGCAGAAACTAACGACTGCAAATGGTCAGAGCGTACTTTGTATTTTCATACTTCATTTAGATCTGAGGATGCCATTCCTGTAAGTCCTGATTATGATTCGGACGATAATTTGGATTGGAACTTTATGACTATTACAGGAAGGGGTGTATATGTAGGCGATCTATTGTCTTTAAATAACCATGCAATTGATTGGTATGGAGAGGGTGATGAGAAAATCTATGTTGATGGGGAGAAATTCCCTTCATTCATGGGTACCGGAACTGAGGACTATTATAATTGCTCATGGGCTCCCGTCATTCCTTTTCTAACACCTTATGGTGGGGCTCCTCGTGCCGATGAAGAGTCATCCCATGGATTGAATGCATTCTTGAGAACAAGGAACCTTGACAATATTCCATTTGCCAAAAGTCTCACTTTTGATATAGAGATGCTTTCATGGCATCATGGTACCGTCGACTACAATGCGACTTCGTTTTGGTATGGAGACTTAAATTCGGTAACAAATGCGACATTATAGTATGAATTTCAAAAAAACAGCACTTTTCTGCCTAACGATCTGTTTGGGTATTATGACAAATGCACAAATTAAGATCAGCGGTATAGTAAAAGATCAATTCGGAGAGCCACTATCAGGCGCAGGTATTACTGTGTCCGGAACATTAACGGGCACGATAGCCGACGTGGATGGCAAATACGAATTATCTGTAAAGAATGAATCCGTCGTGCTTGAGTATTCATTCTTTGGAATGATCACAAAATCTGTGAAAGTTGGTTCACAAAGGGTAATAAATGTAACTTTGGAAGAAGATACGATTGGCCTGGAAGAAACAATTGTAATAGGCTATGGTACAATAAAAAAGGAGGAAATTACCACTTCTATTGTACGAGTAAAACAAGATAATTTCACTAAAGGTGGAGTAAATTCACCATATCAACTTCTCCAGGGAAAAGTAGCAGGACTTGGAATGTCCAACACCTCAGGCGATCCTTCATCTTCTCCAAGTATCTCTCTTAGAGGTATTTCTACATTGGCCGCATCATCAGCGCCACTTGTCGTTATAGATGGAATTGCAGGAGGATCGATTAATTCTGTCGCTCCAGAGGATATCGAGTCAATAGATGTTCTTAAAGATGGTTCTGCCGCTGCTATCTATGGTACGCGAGGTACAAATGGTGTCATTATCATTACCACTAAAAGAGGTGGTGATGGTCAGGCGCAAATTGATTATGAGGGGTATGTGAAATTCGATAGCATGCTTAAGGATGATCAGACGCTTTCTGCTTCGCAGTGGCGCAAAGAAATGTCAAACCCAGATATAGCTTCTACCCTAGAGCGTGCAGGAATTGTTCCTCAAGACTATGGTGCCAATTCAGATTGGGTGGGTGCAATTACCCGTAACCCAGTTAATACAAATCACTACCTTTCTCTTAAAGGCGGAAATAAGGACACACATTATGTTTCATCGATAACGTATGGAGATAAACAGGGTATATATAATAACTCGTATGACAATTCTCTTGCCCTAAAATTTCGTGTGGATCATAGTATGTGGGATGGAAAACTCAAAGCGGAGTTAAATCTCAATGATAAGATCGTAACACAGGGCTATGTGTCTAACGAGTTGTATGATAATGCATCCAAATGGAACCCGACTTTCCCGATGTATCAAGAAGATGGCAAAACTTACTATATGACAAACGCGGAAACTCCTATCTGTACAGCTAATGAATGGAAGGGTGTCAATAAATATAATCAGCTTTCGTGTAGTGGGAAACTTTTACTACGCCCTATAGAAGGTCTAACGCTCAGTGTTACAGGAGCATATCAGAATGATTATAACGAAAATGAATGGTGGGGCTCTCATAAGACATACGAGGCTGTCTATGGTGGAAAAGAGGGATATGCGAAACTAAGTGGTGGCCATGGTAATGATGTTACACTTGAAATTCAAGGAGATTACACAAAAACTATAGGTGATCATAATATTATGACTACAGCAGGCTATAGTTACAATCGTTATATTTATCAGAATTGGAGTATGGAAGGCTATGGCTTTCCTGTAGATGGCTTTGGCGTTTGGAATATCGGAACTGCCAATTCAACTCTGGAGGGATTGTCTAAACTTAATTCAAACAAGTGGGAGAGAAAACTGATAGGGTTTTATGGAAGGTTCAATTATAGCTATGCAAATAAATATCTTCTAATGGCAAGTATTCGAAGGGAGGGCAGTGACAAGTTCGGTCAAAACAATAGATGGGGCTGGTTCCCATCAGTCAGTGCCGGATGGCGTATAAGCAGAGAAGATTTTATGAAGAACATTCCTTGGATTAATGAACTTAAGTTAAGAGTAGGATTTGGGGTAACTGGAACAGAACCATCATCGGCATACCAATACATAGCGCTCTATAATTTTAACAATGCGTATATGTCCTATGTTGATGGTAAGTGGATTAATGGTATTGTCCCTGCTAACAATCCTAATCCGAACCTTAAATGGGAGGAAAAACAAGAAACTAATATCGGTATTGACTATGCATTCTTAGATTCTAGAATCTATGGAGCCATAGATGGCTATTACAGATACACGAAGGATCTTTTATATACATATACAGTCCCTACGCCTCCAAATATCACCAATTCGATGCTTGCCAATGTGGGTTCATTGGAAAACAAAGGTGTGGAACTTAGCATTAATTTCGATGTTATAAGGAATAAGAACTTTAATTGGACTATAGGTGGAAACCTTAGCTATAACTCTAATAAGTTAATTTCACTTTCAAATGACACATACCAGTTGGAGTATCTAAAACTAGGCAATATGGCCCATGTTCAGACCTATTCTCATAGGGTGGATCCGAATGAGCCAATCGGAAATTTTTATGGCTGGAAACAGGACGGGCTTAAAGGTGGAGGTTCGTCTTGGCGTATAGTGGGGGCAGAGAATTCAGCTGCAGGAGAAGAGCAGAAACATATTCTTGGGAATGGTATCCCTAAGATGTTCGCAGCATTCTATACTAACCTATCTTATAATAATTTCGATCTTAATATCTCATTCCATGGAGCGTTCCTGTATCAGATACTTAATCAGTATAGGATGATGTATGAAACACTTGCGTGGGTGCAAACATACAATGTTCCAAGAAGCACATACCAGAAAATCGGTAATTTCTATAATTATGCTCCTTCTACATATTGTGATTATTATATAGAGAATGGTGATTATATGAAACTGGATAATCTTACTCTGTCATATAGGTTTAATTGTGAGAAGTTTAAATATCTGAGAAATATGAAAGTTTATGTTTCTGGAAGAAATCTTTTGACTTTTACATCGTATAAGGGCTTAGATCCAGAGGCAGTGGATATTACCGGACTTACTCCTGGTGTGGACAATTTAACAAAGTATCCAACTTCCCGCTCTGTAACAATAGGCGTTAATGTATCTTTTTAAGATTATGAAAAAGCAATTAAATAGTATACTTACTGCTGCTCTACTTAGTTTGACAGCATGTACTAATTTGGAACCTAACATCTATAGTTACATAACGATAGACGAGCTAATGGAATCTGCTGATGTGACATCAGGATATATTTTATCGCCGGTATATGGTCAGATGAGATGGTTCTATGAGGATAGAAGTGTCTGGGATCTATATGAACTTGGCACAGACGCATGGGTTATTCCTATCAATACCGATGGTGGGTGGAATGATGAGGGTATTTGGCAGAGGCTTAATAAGCACCAATGGCTTACAACGGACCCACACTTTAAAGAAGTCTGGGGTCATCTATGGTATGGAATAAACACTTGTTGTAATCGTGTTCTTTATCAACTGGAAAGCTCGGGGGTAGAGCTCAGTCCGAGAACAGTAGCGGAAGTAAAGGTCGCCAGAGCCCATTACTACTATCATCTTCTTAGCCTTTTCGGGAATGTTCCTATAGAAACTGAATATAATGTTCCGGAAGGGTATCTTCCTGAGACAAAAACAAGAAAAGAAGTCTATGATTTTGTCGTAAGGGAAATACGTGAGAATATGGATTATCTCCCTGAAGAACGGACATATAGCACATTCAATAAATGGGCGGCAAAGCACATGCTTGCGCGAGTGTATCTTAATGCCGAATCATGGCTTGGAGCGGAATATGCGTCAAAGAGGGATAGTACTATGATTCTTTGTGACGAGATCATTGCTTCTGGTAAATATTCTCTTGATAAGGACTTTTCAAAGCCATTCAGTCTTGACAATAATACTTCAAACGAAGTGATTTTCTCTATTCCCTATGATGAAACCTCTGCAGTGGATGGTCACCCAATTCTTCATTGTATATATGCTAAGACCATGCATTATCAGTGTGCCCCTATCTATAATGCAGCTTCTGCAGGCTACAATGGGTTAAGGGCTAACCCACAGTATGTGGAGGAAGTCTGGGACGCGGAAGAAGATCCTAAGACCCATAATCTTATCCCAGGAACAGATGTAGACAAAAGATATTCGAAGACATATCTAATGGGACAACAATACGATATGGTAACCGGAGATTCATTGTTCTTTTATAATCATAAAAAGCCTTACAATCACATAAATTATATTTCAAGCGTAACTGCAGCCGATGAGTATGATGGATATAGATTTGCAAAATATGAAATTAAAGTTGGCCAGAAATGGGAGACAGATCAAGATTGGACAGTTTATCGTTATACTGAGACATTGCTTATGAAAGCAGAGTGTTTGCTTAGAAAAGGTGATGCCCAAGGTGCTGCCGACATTCTTAATGACGTTCGGAAGCGTTCTTTTCCTGAATCAGCTCCTGAAAGAATTCTTACGGCAGAACAGATATCAGCTGTCGGTACAGTTGACGGTGTGTCCATCAAATATGCAGAGTTCTTAAATGAAATTGGTAGAGAATTATGTGGAGAAGGGATGCGTAGGGAGCAATTGTTACGTTTCGATAATGTTTACCTGAGAGGTTCTTGGTGGGCACATGATGCTTCGAATTCAGAACATCTTAAGTTATTTCCAATTCCACAAGATGAGAGGATTACTAATCCAAAACTTAAACAAAACGATGGATACGCACAATAATAATTATCATTTTAAACTATAATTCAATTATCATGAAAAAGTATTTCTTTATTTCTGTCATGACTATTGCAGCACTTGCAATGGTGTCATGTAACAAAGAAAAAGGCCCAGAAGGCGGTGTAAACCTTGAGGATATTACATCAAATGTTTCAGCCCTTTATGTCGTGGAAACTGGCATTCAGGCAGACCCTGATGGATTCAATATGCTGACGGATGGCGGATTTGAGCGGGAGAATTGGAAAACTAACACTCTGTTCTGGCATCCGGCGAATATAGAGTCTTCAGAAGAACCTTGTACTGGGAAAAACTCTATTCGTTTGTTCTATGATGGTGAAGGGTGGCAAGATCTTGCAATCCAAACCATCAATGTAAAGAAGGGCCAATCTTATACTCTTTCCCTCAAATATCGTGGTGCTTGGCAGGGACTTAACTGCTATATGGGTTTTCGCGCTTCTGAGGGACATGATATGAATACCAATACGGAAGGGAGAAACGATGCTTGGGACGAGGGTTATTCATATACATGGGAAAATGTTGATGACACTCAGGCCAGTGCCTTTTTCGGCGGTTTTTGGTGGTATAACCTATGGGTTGAACTTGATGACATGAAAGTTATCCCTACAGGCTCGAATAATGACTCTTTTATGCCTGTTGGGGCTAAGATTGCCTCTACTTCAATTCCTTCTGCGGCAAAGTCCGAAGTGAAATCTGCAGAAAAGGCAGTGATTGCAGCCAATGGTACAATGGGCATGCTTCACAATGCGACTATCGATGGTGAAATGGTTGAGAATGCTTTCGTTAAAACAGGCTATAATAAGTCTGGTTCGCTCGTGATTTCTTCTGTTAATGCTATAGATGTTAAGGACTTCGTGCCGACAGCAGCTATCAGTGTTAATGGAATAAATTATATTCACGGATATTGTGGGTTTGTTCCAGCAAAACCAGAAGCTGAAGAAGAAGCGACTGCAACTAAGTCTGTTATTATTTCTTCTAAAGATGGCGCCTCATGGGATGTTGTCGCTACTTTCTCCGGTGAGGGTAAATTTGCAAAAGCATCTTTCTGTCAGAAAGATAGTTATGTTTATGTGTTCGGACAGCCAATTGCCGATGGCGCAGTCAATACCTATGTTGCTAGAGTAGAGCCTTCAAAGTTAGGTGATTTATCAGCGTATGAGTATTGGGATGGTGGGGAGTATGCTAAAGGCTCTGAAGAGATTGCAGCAAGCATTTTCTATGGCCCAACGGATTGTATGAGTGTTGTTTACAATAAATCAAACTATGCGTTTATGGCAGTTTACCGCTCTAACACTACCGGACAACTTGTTTACCGTGATGCCGGTCTTGCAGAGGGTGAATGGAGCGGAGAGAAGCTACTTGTAGCTGATCCTTCAGAGCTTAAGTTATACGCCCCTCAGGTTGTCGTTAACGAAGCTGATAAACTTGTGCTTATTGCTTCAAAAAAATAATAGCTAACTTTACTAAATGAATTATCTGACTCGAATGTTTCTAAGCCTGGTTCTATCTGTAGTTTTTCTTTCGGGATGCCGACAAGAAAGGGAGGTTGATACCGGGAAATATACCATTGGCTTTTCCCAGTGCGTAGATGATATGTGGCGTCAGATAACAATGATACAGATGGAGGCAGAGGCTACAAAATACCCCGGCCTCCATCTAATTATAAAAAATGCATCAGGCGACACACAGAAACAGATTGGCCAGATTAACGAATTGGTAAATAGTGGGGTTGATCTGCTTATTATCTCGCCAAACGAAACAGGCCCTGTGACGGGGGCAGCCGTAGATGCTTATCGAAAGGGTATCCCAACTATAATCTGGGATAGGAAAATCGATTCAAAAGAATATACGACTTTTATCAGTGCCGATAATTATGCCATTGGCCAGGATGTAGGTAGATATGTATGTTCTGTCCTACCGGAGGGCTCGACAATTTTAGAAATATCAGGATTGAAAGGATCTTCTCCTGCGATTGATAGGCATAATGGTTTTCTTGACGTGATTGGCTCCAAATATAATGTAACCACTATTGCTGGAGATTGGCAGCCATCGGTGGCAAGAGCTAGAGTTGAAGATATTCCGGATTACTCTAAGATTGATTTAGTGTTTGGACAGAATGATGAGATGGCACTTGCTGCATACGATGCTATTTTTCAAAATAATCCTGCAGATGCCGGTAGAATAAAATTCATAGGAATTGATGCCGTTGTAGGGATAGATGCAGTGATCGACGGCCGCCTTGATGCGTCTTTCCTATATCCCCCTGGAGGAGAATTTGTCATTCAGACAGCTATGAGGATCCTCAATGGGGATTCTGTGGAAAAGGATTACACTCTTAAGTCTTTCATCGTAGACTCAACAAACGCCTCAACATTAAAAGCACAATCCGATCAGCTGCTTAATTATCAGAGTCATATCAATACACAAAAGAAACAACTTGATACCATCACTTCCAGTTATTCTTTATTAAGGAAGTCTGTATGGGTGATTCTAGTGTTTGTAATATTGATGTCGTTGTTTATGCTGTTTGCCTTTTCAACGAATAAGAAGCTTACAAAGAAGAATAAGGAACTTGAACTTAAACGTATTCAAACAGAGAAAAGAACTGATGAACTTGTTGCAAGGAATGCAGAAATTGAAAACCTGTCTAATCAGAAACTGCAGTTCTTTACTAATCTTTCACATGAAGTGCGTACGCCTCTTACACTGATTCTTAATCCTTTGGATAGGATGGCTAAACTTGAGAAAGATCCTCATCTGCAGTCTGATATTTGGACTCTTCAGCGTAATGCAAAGCATTTATTGAAGATTGTTAATCAGATTCTCGATTTTAGAAAAATTGAAAATAACAAGATGGTTCTTCATGTTCAGGAAATGGATATCGTCTCCTTTACAGAGGAAATCGTAAAATATTTTGAAACATACGCTCAGACGGAGAAAATTGTATATAACTTTCGTTCAGAAGTAAAATCTCAAATGATGTGGTTCGATCCCGATAAAATGGAACAGGTCTTGATTAATCTTATATCGAATGCCTTCAAAAATTCTAAAAAATACGGAGTTATTACCATTTCCATCACCGATGGTGGTGATCAAATAATACTCGAAGTACATGATACGGGAAAAGGCATGGATCTTAATACCCAACAGCATGTCTTTGATCGTTTTTACTCCGTTGGCTCAACAGAAAATCACGGGATAGGAATAGGACTTCATCTTTGTAAAGAGTATGTGAATATGCATAATGGCTCTCTTACTCTTGCGAGCGAATTGGGGCAGTATACTTCTTTCTATGTAAAACTTAATAAGGATAAGTCGCTTCTGCCTCAAGATGTAATTATAACCACGGCTGGGGCAGCTACGGAATTTGAAGCTGAATTTGACGAGTCATCCATTCAGGACATGCTTTCTAAAAAGTATGATAAAGTTGTTCTTGTCGCTGAAGATGATGATGACATAAGAGAATATTTGACAAGTGAATTGTCTTGTAATTTTAATGTGATTTCAGCCTCTGATGGCTATGCTGCGATTAAAATTCTCCAAGATAAAGATGTGGATATCGTCCTAAGCGATGTTCTTATGCCTCATGTGAATGGATTCCAATTATGCAAAGATATCAAGCATAATCTTGCCACAAGCCATATTCCTGTTGTCCTTTTAACAGCCTTGTCAGATGATAAACAGCAGATATATGGCATTGCTGAAGGCGCAGATGAATACATAAGAAAGCCTTTCAATATTAATTTAGTAAAGGCAAAACTGATAAGAATTATTGAGCAAAATCAAGCATCGAGGGAGTATTTTACAAAAAAGCTCAATGCGGAGAAGGTTTTTGAGCTTAGTTCACCAGAAGTGGAAAGCGGAGACGAAATCTTCAGAAAACAGCTTTCGTCATTTCTTGAATCCAGATATTCTGATAGTTCTCTTGGTATCGAAGATATGAGTGATGCGTTGAAATTGTCAAAAGTTCAATTATATAGGAAATCAAAGGCTTTATTTGGTATGACCCCAGTAGATATTATAAGGTCATTCCGCTTGTCTCAAAGCGTTAAAATATTAAAAGAGAATAGATTAACTATTAGCGAGGTGGCGTATGAATGCGGATTCTCCTCTCCATCATATTTTACCCGCTGTTTTAAAGAAAAATTCGGAGTTTCACCTAAAGAGTATATTAATTCATGAATCGTATAAGTATTATTAGTTGCGTTTTATTGTTGGTTTTTTCATGTACTGCAAATGAATCTCCTAAGCCAACTCCTACCCCACCACAGGAAGAGGATGACTTTCCTCTCATCGAAGGCGGTGAGAGTGTTCTGTCAATAGAGGCAGTTAATTGTGAACGAGTTGCAAGGGTGATTGGGAAAAGTGCGGAAGATATTCCAAGTCCTAACGATACCCCTAATCGCTTTAAAATGGCTTCAACGGACTTTGGTAACATGTGGGATGCTGGCAATGGTTCTGTGTTCTGCGTATTTGGAGATAATTTTAATTCGTATGGAGGAGATTGGCTTTCAAATGCGATTGCAATATCTACGGATCACGATTTGACAAATGGCTTGTATTATGATTCGATGCTATGGGATACTTCAAAGAACAAACGTAAGGAAATAATACATAGAGAAGACGGCGAAGTTACGTGTATTCCAACTGGAGGATTTAGCGCGTTACATAATAATCACCCGCGACAGTATATTAATTATATGAGTATTCGTCAGTGGGCATTAAATGGGGATAATGATTCATGGTTAACTAACTTTAATGAGCTTGTCTATTCTGACGATATGGGTGAAACATGGATTAAATCAGGTGTAAAATGGAATTCGGAAAGCAACTTTGCCCAAATTGCTTATGTGGTTCAAGATGATCTTGTCTATATGTGGGGAACGCCTGCAGGAAGACATGGAAGTGTATATGTGGCTCGTGTTGGGTCAAGCAATGTTCTTGATAAGGGAGCTTATGAATACTGGAATGGAGAATCTTGGGAAAAGAATGAAGATGTCGCAGTTCCGATTGCCAATGGGGAAGTATCAGAGATGACAGTAAGATATAATAGTTACTATAAAAGGTATATTATGATGTATCTTGATGTTAAGGAAAGAAAACTTGTCTATAGAGATGCCGCAAAGCCAGAGGGAGAGTGGTCTGCAGAAAAAATTATTATGAATGGGACATACGGACCATCAATACATCCATGGTTTTGTGATGGTCGTGATCTCTGGTTCGTGTCGTCGACTGTAACAACCGATCCTAAAGTCAGTTATGATACTTGGCATATCTTCTTGTACCATGCTAAATTGCGTGCAGATGAAGATGGGTTCAATATGGTTTATGAAGGTGGCTTTGAATATGATAAGGATCAGGGATTATCTTATAGGACGCTTTGGGATGCGCCTAATGCTATCACTTCACACGACGCACACTCTGGAACCATGTCTTGTAAGGTTATTAATAAGATTGACGGAGTGTGGAAGGATGCATGTGTGCAAAAGGTTTATATTCATAAAAATACTGACTATATACTTACTGGATATGCAAAGGCTGGTATTGATAACTCGACTACTGCCTATCTCGGAGTAAGGCTGCAATCTGGGGAAATCTATGATGATAACCCTGCTCTTAATCCTGACGAATGGACTTTAATAAAGAAAGAATTCAATTCAGGAGATAATACTAGCCTTGATGTGTTTTTCGGGACATGGGGAGCAAGTGGGCAGTATGCAATAGTTGATGATATTAAGTTAGAACCTAAGAAGGTGTTTTGAAATGAAAATAAACCCATTTATAATAGCGATTGTTGCTTTGGCGTGCGTTTCATGTCGGACAAAAGAACTGGTAAATCTTTTGTCTAATGGAGATTTTAATTCAGATTCCTCTTGGGAGTGTGGTCATGGTGTTAAGATTTCCGATGGAGAAGCTCATGCTACTTTGGTTATTCCTAAATATCATACTCAGTGGTGTCAGTTTCTATCACAGCGTGTGCGCGTTAATCCAGGGAAAGATTATATTCTTACTGCAATGGCCAAGAGTTCTCTCCCTGCTTTAAAGTCAAGTGTTTATGTCGGAGTTAGACACGATGATGGTTCTGTATTAAAAGACATTGAGTATCTGTTATTTCAAAAGGATATGACTCCGCTCAAAGTTGAATTTAACTCTGGAACCGACACATCTGTAGTCGTTTTCTGTGGCTCATGGGCCAATCAGACAGTGGAATTCACCTTCGATGATTTCTGCCTTGCGGAAATGAAATAGCGAATGTCGTCTGCGCGACGGTGGTTGTACGTTAGTTGAGATGGGAGCCGTGTGTAAAAGTACACACGATAGGTCAACTTGTGATGATGACAATGAAGCTAACGGGTAGTTATTAGCAGGTTATGTCGCAGGGGTGGTGGAGTAGTTTTGTGACAGTACTAAAATGTTTATTTTGATTTAAGTGCTTTAATGATTTTGCCAATGGTGGAAGTATGCTTTGGCGAAGTGTGTGTACTTCCACATTTAGGGCAGCGTACGGGATAGGAGGAAGCAGTACAATTCCACTCCATATCCATTCCGATGAACTCGTGTCCGCAGTCCTTGCAGACATATTTCTCTATGCGTCTTACCATAATTTCTGCTGTTTAGTCATCTTCTCCTATTTTATCCATTATATACTTTCCAGTTTCTATCACTGCCGTAATTTTTTGATGATTTCGGTACTTTTGTGTCCTGAAGGAAGTCAAGTACTTTTTCTACAAGGATTGACTCGCTGTTGTTTTCAATAATATTCATATTCTTATTATAAGTTATCGTTTGACTTATTGCCAATCTTTTTATATGTCAGACGCGATACTCCAGAGTTACCCCCCAACGACTTAACATAATGCAAAATAAGAGTATTTCACTGCCAAATTATGGCATACGGGAATTTATATTTCTAATGAAGTATAATATAAATCAGAATGAATTAATATGAACTTGACGAGTGGTGGGGGAGTGGTTATATTTGTTTTTTCAAAGACATGCCAATTTTGGTTTAGAGTTGCGTGTCCATCGAATTTTTTGTTTTTTATTATGAGAAAAATTGCATTGTGTATCTCTTTATCCTTTATATCTTGTTTGCTTTGTGCACAGCCATCCTATGTCAAGGATTCCGTAAGTAAGGAGCAGGTTATTTCTCAAATGAACTATTGCATTAATTCTATCACAAATGTAATACATTACAAATCCATGCCATTGTTAGAGCATGAAATTGACCAACTTCTTAATAACCTTACTATGGAGCAAGTTGTGGGTTTGTATGAAGTGCAATCATTTAGAAGTACGATGATTGAGAAAATTAGCGCTTTGCAGATTACGGAGGAAGAAAAGAAGGTTATGCAGCGTGTACAGGAAATGAAGAGGGAAAATCTTCTTTATCAATCAATTTCAAATTCGTTAAATCCAACTCTTTTGCTGACAGGTGGCGGAAATAATGCAAAGCAATTGGCTTTCATGGCTATAGTCTCGGTTGCACGTGCTGCTGTTGAATACAAAACTGCGTCTAACGAAGCAGGTATTGAGGAATTACAGGCGATGTGGCAATATAGAAAAAAGGACTTGGAAAGTTTTGCCGAATTGAGGCAAAAAGCTCTTGATCTCGTATATGATTTATTTCAAAAATATAGACTCAACGAAAGTGATAGGCTAACAGAGTCCACATCGATATTGTTCTCTCGGATAATAGCGGAGGAAGATCCTCGTGCTAGGATAAGGAAATTATTGGATAATGAGCGTACATTTAAGGGAACAGCAGATTATTACTACTACTTGGGTATGTCATATGTCGATATTGACGATTATTCTATAGGTAAGAAGTATCTTGATCAGTATTTGATAATGTATGAAAAGGCTCCTATTTTCAGGCATGACGAGAAGACGGGTTGTATTGCATTAGCTCGTCTGGTACACGAAAGCGATTTACCTAGATCTGAAGTCTTGAAATTGGCAAATATTGTCCTCGAGAATCTACCTAACAATGGTCCCGCACTTATTCAAACGGTTTTGATATTAAACGATATAGGAGAGGAAGAACTATCGTTCAATATTTTACGTTACGGCATTGATAATGATCGAGTTTCAGATAAAAACGCCCTTGTGGCTTTGGCGACAAAACTTCTTCCTTCAATTAAGAACCATCCGTTTAGTTTTGAGCAAATGACTGCTGCTGTTAAGCATTGTACAGGGTTGAGTATTAGTTCATATATTCCTTTTATTGTTAATGCTTATCCCGCTGATTATTGGGATGAACTTGAGAAAGTTATAAAGATAAACAATGGTATTATTGAGGTAAATTCTAAATATACTGTAGATATATCATCTTTGGTGGTTCAGGAAGAGGTGCATGAACAAGAAGATTTGGAAATTTTTCCATGCAAGATATCTTTTTCTAATGCTGTATCAGAGAAATCAATTAAGAAGGATTTCAAATTTCTAAAATCCAATACGGAACAGATGTTTATCTTTTTTGACGCCATTCCGGGTGTTGATAATATGTATAGGGTAAAGGATAATCTTGACTACCAGAAGATAATTGATGGAGACTACCTAGGAATGGACAGCCCTTACATTATAGCAAAGGATAGGGAAAAAATAGCGAAATTTTGCCGGAAACAGATAGAAAAATCCGATGGAGGCCTAAAGATTGTCGTAAAAAAAGATAAATCAGGTGAAAAAGAATCATACATAGTTAAGTATGCTGATTATTTGGCGAATGATGAAAATGTAAATTTTATTGATTATTCTGCATATGATCAGGAGTACATTCCTGAGGAGATTCAAATACAAACGAAGATAAGGAACTTTATTGATAATGTAATAAGGAACGACTCTGTTGATGATGAATTGAATAATTGTGAGTGCAACATTAAGACAAGAGATAATGTATTTATAATATGTCCACCATTGAAAAATTCACCTAAAGAGGTTATTCGTATTATTTTTCCGGTAGAGGATAAAATGCAGATTTGCTTTGCTGGTGAAAAGAATTTATCCATATATTCAGTGACTATAGGTAATCGAGAATATTTCCGAGTTCCTTATACTGTTTTTAAAGTCCTTTCTAAGATAGACATTGATAGTTATACTAGTGGTGAGGAAACAGAGGAGCAAACTTTAGAAACTGAACAAAAAAAATATGTGGTGCCATTTGGAAAAGTTTGGTAGGAGGTTGATTATTTCTCTAATGACTTCTCTGTTGTCGTGGATAGCCATAGGTCATCCAAAAACTTGGATGCATGTAGATGAGATGTACTCCGTGTTGCCTTTTGCTACATATAAGAATGGAAATGTTGTTGAGGAAAATTTCCGCATACGTGAGATGTTGGAAACAATATCGAAAGATTTAATAGATGATTATAATAGAATTAAAATCAAAGAGTACGGAGATTTGACGTTTTATGATTATCTAAAATACAAATTTGACTTCAAATTGGGTGTTGGAAATCATCGTTTACTTTTTCACTGGGGATACAATGCAGAACCTTGGAATGATGAATTAGAAGACTATGTTAAAAGAGAGGAGTGGGGTGAAGAAAAAATTAAAAGATTTAAGGATGCTTTGAAAGAAGAGCAGAAACGCAGAAATGCTATAGCTAATAAAAGCGCCGAAAAGGTGTTCGGATTTGCTTCTGGGGGTAGGGAAGCCAAATGGGCTAATAGTATAATGTCGATTGTATACGATGTTCATCTATTGGGCGATTACACAGAGGGTGATAACAAGTTTTTCATAGGTGTTACTAAACCATCTAAAGTTGCTGGCGATATCATTAACAGTATTCGCAATATTGATAATTCAAGAACTTCCCGTAATATTATAGATTCTATCCGGAAAACAACTAGGGAATATTCGAATCAGGAGCATGTGTTGGCATCAAAACTGATTGAAATACTTCAGACGGTTTTGCCAGGCTTTCTTTTAACGGCTAATGAGGGAGCTCTTAAAAGGAAGTTTGAACAGAAAGGGTTTAAACTGGATGGGAGAAAACATTTTACAAAAGTGTCACCAGGATAGTAATTAATATGATTGCTATTTGCACATCCACTTTGCCTAAGTGTTGTTATTTTATTCAGAAGGATCTTTCATCGCAGAATCAAGACTTGTCGTGGTGCCGTTGTGGAGTATATCCATATATAAATGGAAGGGACGTTAATCTAATGATGCTTGATTATCAAAATGGTATGGAGATTATGTTTTCCTTGTTGATGGAGTAGTGTAAAAAACTTTAAAAATTTCTTAAAAAATTTTGCATATTCAAAAATAGTTGCTACCTTTGCAATCCCGTTTGAGAAGAGCGGGTTTTTTTACACTCTTTTCGGTTTGGAAAACGAAAAAAAGTAAAAAAAATTGAAATAAATTTTGGTAGTTCAAAAATTATTTCTACCTTTGCAACCCGCTTCGAAAAAGCGGTTACAAAACACAAAAAGTTCTTTGAAAAGACTGGAAAGATAAGTACAAGCAAGTACCGAGAGAATTCAAGAAAATTTAATCGAGAG
>ERZ808246.1157-NODE-1157-length-19623-cov-3.616210_pt1 | contig 19623 bp, 11 predicted proteins | sample MGYA00521083_ERZ808246 | MGnify/ENA primary metagenome ERZ808246 (study PRJEB31516, sample SAMN03275577) | gut metagenome | biome: mammalia-associated habitat; material: feces | host: Papio cynocephalus | place: Kenya | collected 2012-07-07 ... | reverse complement strand
CGGAGCTTCCGCAGGACAACGACATTGAGATCAAGCCGGACGACATCCGGATTGACACCTATCGCTCCTCCGGAGCGGGCGGCCAGCACATCAATAAGACCTCTTCGGCCATCCGCATCACGCACTTCCCGACGGGAATCGTGGTCACCTGCCAGAATGAACGTTCCCAGTTCCAGAACAAGGACAAAGCGTTTGAAATGCTGCGGGCGAAGCTCTTCCTTCTGAAGCAGCAGGAGAAGGAGGCAATGCGCGACGGCATCCGCGGCGATGTCAAGGAGATCGCCTGGGGTTCCCAGATTCGTTCCTATGTCCTCCAGCCTTACACGCTGGTCAAGGACACCAGAACGCAGGAGGAGACCTCGGATACGGATGGCGTGCTGAACGGCAATATCGACCGGTTCATCAACGCGTATCTGAAGATGCAGGCAAACCGCGGGCTTGCGCAGGAAACGCAGCAGGGGTGATTGCCTGAGAGCATTCATAGAATCGGCGGCTTGAAGCTTTATTGACCGCGGTTTTATGTACAAACATATTTCAATTTGTGATTTATAACAAAAAGAAGAGCACCAGCGCTTATATTGACGCTTCGCGTCAGAAATCGCGCTGGTGCTCTTCTTTGTGCCCATATGTACTGGCAGCTGTTCTTAATCAATATCTAGAGAATGACGGGCAGCTTACAGATCAATGTGCTCGGTTCCGTCAGCGTGCTCGAAGGCAGCCAGCTCCGGATGCTCCTTCTTCTCCTTGGTGTAGTTCTCATAGGAGGGACGCTTGTGTGTCTCCTCTGCCCAGATCTTGTCTGCGACAGGAGCCCATTCCTTGGCATACTCGTCGCACTTCTCGCACAGATGATCGACACTCTCCGGGGACTCCAGATTGGTCTGGTGCGCGCCGGTTGCCTGTACGATCTCACGAAGGAGCTTGGGATTCTCCAGCATCGGGCAGGGACGAAGGTGGTTGCGGTTGAACGGCTGACCCTCGTGGTAAGCCATGAACAGCGGGCTCTGGAGCATTTCCAGAATGGTGTTGTCATGGATGTTCGTGTTGGAGAAGTGGATGAACACGCAGGGCTCCGCATCACCGTTGGAGTTGATGTGGAAGTAGTTGCGGCCTCCGGCAATGCATCCGCCGACGTACTCACCGTCGTTCTGGAAGTCCATCGGATAGAAGCAGATATCGCTGTCCTTGCCGCGAACCTCACGGATTCTCTTGATCATGTACTCACGCTGCTCAACGGTAGGCATCAGCTCGGGAGCTGCATTGTTGCCGACCGGCATCAGATGGAAGTAGAAGCCAAAGCGTGCGCCCTTCTCCTCCAGAAGGTGGAAGAAGTCATCGCTTGTAACCGCCTCGACATTTGCGCGGGTGTAGCAGATGGAGGTGCCGAAGACGATGCCGTGCTTCTTCAGAAGATCCATTGCCTTCATGACAGCAGCGTAGTGGCCCTCGCCGCGGCGTGCGTCGTTGGTGTCCGGAGTTCCCTCAATGGAGAGCATGAAGGTGATGTTGCCGAGCTCCTTGATTCTCTCGCACATAGCGTCGGTAATCAGCGTGGAGTTGGAATACAGGCCGAAGAAGCAGTCATTGTGCTTCTCAGCAAGCTTGAAGATATCGTTCATGCGGACGGTCGGCTCGCCACCGGTCATCATGTACAGATATACGCCGAGCTCCTTGCCCTCGGTGACGATCTTGTCCATATCCTCGAAGGAAAGGTTTGCCTTGTGGCCGTAGGTGCCGGACCAGCAGCCAACGCAGTGCATGTTACAGGCCATGGTGGGATCGAAGAGGATCAGCCACGGGATGTTGCAGTTATATTTCTCACGGTTTGCACGGATGGTCTTGGTGCCGCGAAGGAAGGCCTCGTAGCCGAGGTTCAAAAGCAGCATCTTCGCATAGTGCGGATCGGTCTCGTCGATGATGCGGTTGATGTACTTGAACCAGCGGTTGTTGGGATCCTTGATGGCAGCGCGGACGGCGTCGAGCTTCTCAGCGCTTGCTCCCTTTCCGTAAAACTTCGATGCAAGGTCAACAATCTTAAGATAGGTTTCGGTGCGGTCGTCCGAGTTCTTGATGGTTTTAAGAAGTCCGTCGATCAGAACGGACATCGCCTGACGCTCTGCCGCATGAGTCAGATTTTCAACTTTTCCTGCCATAACTTCCTCCTGAATCTGGTGTCTGTCTGGTCTATGCGTTTCCTGCAGCAGGTTCGTCCTGAGAACGGATTCCAATGGAAAACTGCTGCATGCTGTTAAAACGGATCCTCTGTCACGAACCCTGCAAGCAGCCGGGCAGAGAGATAGACCAAATCGACACAAATTTCTGTAATAAATCTCAAACCATCGCTTATTCTAATGCCTGCAAAGCCTTATTTCATCGGACAAAATCGGGCTTCTGTCCCGATGACTTCAAAAGGAATGCCGGGCAAAAAGACTGACGCAGGATGAGAAAAAATAAAATTGCCTGTATACTTTGCGAAAAAATGAAAAATTACATATAATGAAAACAGCGGCGCATTCCGGACTCCATCTGGAAATCCCTGCCAAAAGCAGCAGAAGAAGAGTGGCAGGAAGAAAAGAAGGAGCAGAAAGCCGCGGAGAAAAGGCAGTCTGCGGGAAATTTATATGAGAGCACAAGCACAGGGAGGAAGCCGTGAACAGCGAACGAATCCGGATATTGACGCACATCTATCGCAACCATTATGACGAATGGGCAGACAGCGGCGAGGAGCCGTGCAGACGATGGGTGGCAGCAGCCGTCTGCAGAGAGAATTTTGACCTGTCTGCAGAGGATTTCACCGGAATGCTGGAACAATCCATGGAGCAGGCGGCAGAGCTTCTGGACGGCGGTGAGGAAAAAACTCTGGAGAGTATTCTTTTCCTCTGCAGAAACGGAAGAGAAAACGAAGTGCGGCGTGCATTCGAGCGTCTTCTGGATGAGGACGGCGGCAGCATAGAGCTTCTGCAGGAGAAGCTTCTTCAATTTTCTGACGGCTGCAATAAAATGCTGGAGGAGCTGGCACCGGAGGACGGGAGGCTTCGCCTGGGACTCTGGAGCGGACTGAATTTCCTCGCTCTCATCCGGCCGGAACGTGATTTCTTTTTCCGGGCACCGGAGGTGACGGCGTTTGCAGGCTATGCCGAGGCGGAAGAAGAGATCGGGTATGATCGTTTTCTGAATTTAGCGAATTACTATAAGAACGCACAGGAGCTCTGCGATGAATTAAGCGGAGAAGCCGAGCTTCGGAAAACGGTGCGTAAGCGCCTGGAGCAGTACGGGAAGAAGCTCGGAATTCCGGATCTGGAGGACGCGGATCCGCGGGGACACCTTCTTGCCTTTGACGTGATGCGTGCGGTTTATGCGATGAACTGGTATGCGGAGAAGTCGGCAAAGCGCAAATCACGCATCAGCACAGTCTCGCAGCGGAAGATCGACAGGATGCAGAAGGCTGCACAGCTTCTGGAGGAGCGGGAGAGTGCGGCAGCGAGAACGCGGGAGGCAAGGGCCGAAGAGAACGGGGCATCCCTTCCGCAGCTGACCGGGAAAAGGGCGGTTCATAAGTCCTTCGGCGAAGGAACCATCGTCTCTCAGAACGGCCGGTATCTGACGGTGGAGTTCGCAAAGGGACAGAAGAAGTTCGCCCTTCCAGGCGCCGTGGTAAACGGTTATCTGACGCTTGCGGGACCGGAAGAAGATTCCGGGCGGGATTCCGGAAATACGCAAAACGGAGCGGAAGGAAGCTTACCGATTCCTCCGGAGAAGATCGGGGAGGCCTGCCGGCAGATGGCAGAGGCCGGGAAGAAGTTGCAGGACGCGGAGAAAGCACTCGAGGCACTGGATGTCCAGCTGAAGATGCTCTTGACTTTGTAGATGGACGGCTTTATTGTAGGCGGATGCAGGAATCCAACGATTCTCCCTGCGTTTTCCTGATCATGAAGGAGGTTTTTTCATGTCACTTGCAGTTCTTACGAAAGACGGAAGCTATTCCCTGACCGGTGCGGGCTACACCGTGCTGGTCCTTATTATGCTGGCGCTGCTTCTCACTGCGTGCTACATCACCAAAGCGGATCAGAAGGGGAAAACAGGCACAAGACGTCTTGTGTTCTCGGCGATGGCGATGGCGCTTGCGTTCGTAACGAGCTTCATCAGGTTCCTGTCCCTTCCGATGGGCGGAAGCATCACGCTGTTCTCCATGTTCTTCATCTGCCTCATCGGCTACTGGTACGGACTCCGCTCCGGCCTGATGGCGGCGGTTGCCTACGGTATCCTGCAGATGGTGGTGGATCCGTATATCATCAGCATTCCGCAGATGCTGTGCGACTACATTTTCGCGTTCGGTGCGCTGGGACTCTCCGGTGTGTTCTCCAGGGCAAAACACGGGCTGGTGAAGGGCTATCTTCTTGGCATCGCCGGAAGATTTGTGTTCAGCTTCCTGTCGGGACTGATCTTCTTCGGCCAGTTCGCGCCGGAAGGCATGAATCCTGCCGTATATTCCGCGGCCTATAACGGGAGCTACATCTTCACCGAGGGAGTCCTGACGATCATCATTGTCAGCATCCCGCCGGTTGCCAAGGCTCTGGCCAAGGTCAAGGTGCTGGCCGTGCAGGAATAAGTAGCTGACGGAATGAAAGCCTGCTTCCGAAAACGGAAGCAGGCTTTTTGATATAATGTTACCAATAAACCTGGAGAGTTTGTATATGAGCTTTGAGAGCATTTTATTTGATCTGGACGGCACGCTGACGGAGTCGGGGCCCGGCATCACGAGATCGGTGCAGTACGCATTGCACCGGATGGGCATCGAGGAGCAGGACCTTGGGAAGCTGGAGCCGTTCGTGGGACCGCCGCTGAATCTGTCCTTCCGCGAAAGATACGGAATGAATGAGGAAGAGAGCGCGCAGGCCATCCACTATTTCCGTGAGAGGTATGACACCAGCGGCGTCTATGAGAACCGGTTGTACCCTGGGGTACGGGAGCTCCTTTCAAGACTTCACAAGGCGGGAGTCCGACTTGCCATCGCATCCTCCAAGCCGGAGCCGATGGTGCATAAGGTCCTGGAGCATTTCGGAATTGAAGGGGATTTCAATGTGATCGTGGGTTCCCGGATGGAGGAAGAGCTGGACAACAAAATGGGAGCGGACAACAAGCTCCGGATGGTACAAAAGGCCCTGCAGGGCCTCGGAATCCCGGAAGGCGCGAGGTTTGAAAGTGACATCGAAATGTCACTTTCAAACAGCAGCATCGGTGCTGACGCACCGGCTGCCGCATTCGGCAAAACCGCCTTCGCGGATTTTGCCTCAGCGAGGTATAAGTATGGGACCCTTGTGGCGGAAAAGGAAGCCGCCGTAAGGGCTGACGAAATGAAACGCCGCTGCGCCATGGTCGGCGACCGCTCCTTCGATATGAGAGGAGCGAAGGCCAACCGTGTGACTGCTGTGGGCGTCACCTACGGCTATGGGAGCCGGAGAGAGCTGGAAGAGGCAGGCGCGGATTTCATTGCGGCGAATGCAGAGGAACTCGGGGAAATTCTGCTGCAGTGACAGGGCAGCAACAATTTCGATGATCCCATCGGAGAAAGCCCATTCGGGCATTTCTCCTCGGGGTGCCGCAAAAAACGCGGCACAGAAAGGTAACAATGGGAGAGAAAACAGCCCGGGCGGTTCTGCCGATGGCAGTATTTGCCGTGGTGTATCAGATTCTGGCGTCGATCCTGCAGCTGGGCGTGCAGCGGTACGCGCAGGGAGGCGGCGCACCGCTGCTCGCCTGGCTTTCGGTCCATGCGGCGGATGTGTCGGCGATGACGGCGGCGGTCGCCATGACGGCGGCCTTTGCGCTGGTCCTTCGGATGACGTATGGAGAAGTGAGATTCACCGGGAAGCTTTCGGGAAGAACAGACCGGATCCTTGCCGCGGCGGGAGGAATCCTTGCGCTGTCGGTGTTCCTGAACCTTTTTCTGATGAGGAGCGGGGCAGTGGCAGCGGATTCGTCCGCGGCAGCGGCCAGCGACCGGACACGGCAGGTGTCCCTGCCGCTCGGGATTCTGGTCTACGGCGTTCTCGGGCCGCTTGCAGAGGAAGTGATTTTCCGCGGGGTGACGTTTCACCGGATCTTTCGGGTGTGCCGGGAGAGGTATGAAGAGAAAAAGTCCTTTCTCCTGGCGGCTGGCCTGTCCTCTCTTTTGTTCGGGCTCTATCACGGAAATGCGGTGCAGGGACTGTATGCGGCGATTATGGGCTTTGCATTCTGTCTGTTCCTGGCTCTTGGAAGGAATCTTGCGGCTGTGGCCGTGCTGCATGGAGCTGTGAATGTCATGACGCTGATCCTCGCACGGACCGGCGTGTATGAGACGGAAAACGGGGCTGCCTGGATGGCGGCGGCGCTCGGAATCGCTGCGTGCTGCGGAGGCTATGTTCTTTTTCAAAGAAAAAGAGACTGAGTGTTCAGAAAAATTTGCAAACAGACAGGAGCAGGCGGTGCAGAATGCTGACAGTTGAGGCATCCCGGACGGATTTTGGGATGATTGCCACAGGCGGGCTGCGTCAGGAAAGGAAAATGAAATGAAGGACGAGGAGAAAAAGCTTCAGGAGCCGATGTCTTATACCGAGGAAGAACAAAAGGGAGCATTTCAGCCCTACGGCGAGGAAGAGCTTGCGGCAGCAGGTGCGGCAGATCAGAATTCTTTTGAACAAGGCGGAGCCGGAACCGGGAACTGTTTTGAACAAGGCGGAGCCGAAGACCGGAATTCCGTGGAACAGGATGAAACCGGGGAAGGAGCTTCCCCTGAGCAGAGCGGTCCGGATGCCCCGGATCAGGAAACTGCCGGGAACCGGACGGGCGGCGGGAAAAAGCGGCGCTTCGGATGGATCATCCCTTCTGCTCTGATCGCAATTTTCGTGTTCTCCTTCGGAAATTTCATGAAGGAGTTCCTGACCTATCGGCAGGCGAAGGAGGAATACAAGAAACTGGACAGCTACATCGAGGTGCTCACGGAGTCTGGGGAAGCGGATTCCGGGGAGGAAGGCACCGAAGAGGCGGAAGAGGCGGATGACGCCGGGGACGAGCCACAGGTGGATTATCCGAAGCTCCTTATTGATTATGACGCCCTTCAGAAGACCAATCCGGAGTTTGTCGGCGTGATTTACCTGCCGGTGCTGGATCTGAAATATCCCATCGCGCAGGCGGAGAATAACGATAAATATCTGCACACCACCTTTGAGGGAACGAACAATGCCTCGGGATGCATTTTCCTGGATACGGTGGCGAAGCCGGATTTCTCGGACCGCAATACCTTCGTTTTCGGGCACAATATGAAGAATCAGACGATGTTCGGGAGCCTGAAGCGCTTCCTGCAGGACGACGCTCTGTGTGATCAGGATCCCTTCATCTATATTTATCAGAAGGATCAGGTGCTGGTGTATCGGATTTTTGCTTATTATACGATTCCGGTGCGGGATGATGTTTACGATGACTTCACAGGAGACGACGGATACGATGCGTATGTGGCGGATGCCGGAAAACACTCCGTCTATCAGCCGGAGAATGACGGGATCGACTGGGAGAGCCGTCCGGATCTTCTGACACTGTCCACCTGCTATTCCACCGGGCATGTGAACAACTTCGTCGTGCAGGGCGCACTGGTGGGCACGGCGAAGCAATATTGACATTTCAAATTCCGGCGAACTATAATAATTTCAGTCCATTCCGCTGCGCCGCATTTCCTGTCGGAAATCGGGACACAGGCGGAAGCTTGCATGAAGTGAAGACGGACTGCAGCCATATCTGTACAGTAAGACACCTTTTAATAGATATTTATAACAGACATCTTTTGACAGACATCTTTTTATTGACGATATCCCTTATATAGCACCACTATGAATAATTACATACAAGGAAGAAGCAGATGAGAATGACGAAAGACATGTATGAGTCACTGCAGGTCAAGGACCTCAAGGAGATTGCGGCGAGCCGGGGGCTTAGTGTTCCTGCCCGCATGAAGAAGGAAGAGATTGTCGGCAAGCTTCTGGAGCTGGACCATGCGGAGGACGAGCAGGTCCTGCGGGAGCGCGAGGCTGTAAGAGGAAGACAGGGAAGCCAGACGGCGGATGCCGCAGAGCACAAGGGCCCCGCGAGAAGAGGCCGCAGACCCTCCCTGCAGAAGAGAGAACCCGCTGCCGACGGCAGGAGAAATGCGAAGGCAGAAGGAACGGGCGGGGAGAAAGCCGCTCCGGAGAAGAGAAAGCCCGGACGCCCCAGGAAGAATTCTCTTCCGGCAGCAGGAGCGGATCAGGAAGCAGTCGGAAAAGGACAGCCTGCATCGGCGGCACCGGCTGCTTCGCAAGCTCCCGAAGTGGCGTACCCGGAAGGCACACCTGCAGCAGAGCCCGCGAAGGTGCAGGAGGGCGCTCCGGCGGTTTCCCGAAGCTCCTACCAGGAGAATGTTCCGGCAGCAACAGCAGCACCTGTTCAGGCAGCACCAGCGAGACCGGAGCCCGTTCCGTCCCAGGCGGTTGCCGGACGCTATGCTCGCCGCGGTCTGATCCGTCCGGATCAGCAGATTGTCCATAAGAACGAACTGAATCATGAGCTGGACAGCGGTGAGATGGCACACGGCATTCTGGAGGTGATGGCGGACGGCTACGGCTTCATCCGTTCCAGCAATTACATGCCGGGCGACAACGATGTCTATGTGGCACCTAGCCAAATCCGGCGTTTCAACCTGAAGACCGGAGACATCATCGAGGGCAATATCCGCATTCGCAGCCAGAATGAGAAATTCTCGGCGCTTCTGTTCGTGAAATCGGTCAATGGCGTTGACCCGGAGGAATCCAAGAGGCGGTTTAATTTCGAGGACATGACTCCGATTTTCCCGGATGACCGGATCCGTCTGGAGAAGCCGGGCGCGTCCATTGCCATGCGTGTGATGGATCTCATGTGCCCGGTCGGCAAGGGACAGCGCGGTATGATCGTATCCCCGCCGAAGGCAGGAAAGACCACGCTGGTAAAGGAAGTCGCGAAATCCGTCAAGGCGAATAATCCGGACATCCACCTCATCATCCTCCTGATTGATGAGCGCCCCGAGGAGGTGACGGACATCCGTGAGGCCCTGGAGGGCCCGAATGTCGAGGTCATTTATTCGACCTTCGATGAACTGCCGGAGCACCACAAGAGAGTGGCGGAGATGACCATTGAGCGCGCGAAGCGCCTCGTGGAAGGGCGCCGCGATGTCATGATTCTTCTGGATTCCATCACGAGACTGACAAGAGCCTATAACCTGACAGAGCCCTCCAGCGGCAGAACGCTTTCCGGCGGTCTGGATCCCGTGGCACTGCATATGCCGAAGCGCTTTTTCGGTGCGGCCCGCAATATGCGGGAGGGCGGATCCCTTACGATTCTCGCCACGGCCCTGATCGAGACCGGATCGAAGATGGACGATGTTGTCTATGAGGAATTCAAGGGAACCGGCAACATGGAAATGATCCTGAACCGCAAGCTCTCCGAGCGCAGGATTTTCCCTGCGGTGGACCTTGCGAAGTCCGGCACGCGCCGCGACGATCTTCTCCTCACGCCGGATGAGCAGGAATGTGTTGCAACCATCCGCAAGGCCTTCATCGGCTCCCGCGGAGAAGAGGCAACCGACAGTGTGCTGGATCTCTTCTATAAGACGAGGACCAACGGAGAATTCGTCAGCATGGTCAAGAAGCATATGTGGAGCTTCTGAGAATAGGGATTTCACAGGCGGAGGTGATCGATCCCCTGATGAGTCACCGTTCATGTAGAAATCGGTCAGATGTGAAACAGATATATTCAAAAGACAGCAGGGAGCGTGGCAGCTTCCTTGCTGTCTTTTGCATGTCCGGCGGCTGGTTTATTGCCTCCTGCCCGGTCAGCATTTGATTTGAAAATGGAAAAGACGAAAACTATCATAATAGTAAATTATATTTAAAAATACGAATGAAAACTGATTGACTTTCAGCGAATGGGTGTTAAGATGAGTTTGTAAGAAAAGACAGAAAATGTCAGAAATTCAGGAATCATTTTGAAGCAGTCAGACGGTGAAGACCGTCGGTATGAAGATTCGGAGATAGGAAGCTTCACAGGAATACGAAGATTCATTGGAAATCCGGATTAGCTGAATTGGAAGATTGGAATAACGAAGAAAGGGTGACAGTCATGAGAAGGAAGATTATGAGAACGATGATTACGGCGCTGGTAACAGCATCGCTTCTGGTCCTGACCGCCTGCGGCAAGGCGGAGCAGGCCGCGGATACCGCTTCCATTGATGACGCAGCGGCGAGCAGGCTGGAATCCGAGGAAGGCGATGAGCATTACATTGACGACAATGCGATTGCTCTTGCCGGAAAGGCATCCACGTCCGCGGGAGCGGCAATGGCGCAGTCGGCACTGGCGCTGGTGAACCAGCAGAGAGCGGCGCAGGGGCTGGCAGCACTGATCTGGAGTGACGGTCTGGAGAAGGACGCTGAGGTTCGCGCACAGGAGTGCGAGCAGAGCTTCTCCCACACGAGACCGAATGGAACGGACTGGTGGACCGTGGACAGCAACCTGATGTACGGCGAGAATCTCGCATACAATTACAGCGACGCGAACAGTGTCGTGAATGCCTGGATGGCATCGCCCACCCATAAGGCCAACATCATGAACGGTGAGTTTGCGACGGTTGGCATCGCGGCATATCAGACGTCAGGCGGCGTCTGGTACTGGGCACAGGAATTCGGATATTGATTTGGAAACGGATTGCAGAGGGATCTTCAGGGCATATGGACTGAAGATCCTTTTTTGATGAAATTTAACGGCAGCACTCTCTCAGAATATGTTAAGTGTTCCGAACAAAAACTCTTATGGAGGATTACATCGTAACGGTGAAGTGTACGTGTTTTCATTTCGCCGGATGTGATATGATGAAGACAAATTTCATATAGGCGTACACAAGGGATCGATCCCTGCAAATCAGACAGGGATCGGCAGATGCCTCCCTGTTTGGATTCACACATGAACAAGGAGGTAACGATTGAAGGAACAAACGTATTTATCTGCAGAGCTTGATTCTGCGGACCAGAATGTCCGGTATGACGCAGCCGTGAAGCGCGTACTGGCGACCAAGTGCATTCTTGCGAGGATTCTGGTCGGGACGGTTCCGGAATTTCGGGATTATTCGTATGAGGAAGCCGAAAAGGCGATCATCGGAACTCCGGAAATCGCAAGCCGGAGAGTCCGTCCCGACGCGAGAAACAAAACAGAAGTGGTGCAGAGCCTGGGAACGGACAGCAGACTCCCCGGAGAGGGGGAGGTGACCTTCGATATTGTATTCAGCGTGCTCACCAGAAAAGGAGAGCCGCAGAAAATGTATATCAATATCGAGGCGCAGAAGTCAGTGCAGCTTCCCTATGATCTGGTGAGCAGGTCGATCTTTTATCCAGCAAGGCTGATGTCGGAGCAGCTGGACCGGGAATTTACGACCAGCTCCTATGATAAGATCAAGAAGGTTTACTCCATCTGGATCTGCATGAATTCACCGGCGAAAAGCATAAAGAGGCTGGCCGCGGACACGATTGTTCAGTATGGAATCACGCCCAAAGTAATATATCCGACAGAGAACCTTCCGAAGATGTCGTTCGGAAGGTATGATCTGTTTTCAACGATTTTTATCAATCTGACTGCGGATGGCAGCACAACCGGTGATGAACTGATTGGAATGCTGTCGACGCTGCTCTCTGAGGTGATAGACACTGACACGAAAAAGAAGATTCTGGAAGAGCAGTATCATATCCCAATGGTAAAAACAGTAGATGAGGAGGTGCAGGGAATGTGCAATTTAAGTGAAGGCATTGTAGAGCGCACGACGTAAAGAGTCACTGCCAAGGTGACTGCGCAGGTGAAGGAAGAAATGGATAAAAAATACAGCAGCATTCTCTCCGAGAAGGACCAGGCTCTCTCCGAGAAGGACCGGGAAATCGCCCGCCTGAAGAAGCTTCTGGCGGAGGCGGGCCAATAGAACGACACCACTGCAGGGAAGGAAAGGGCAAAAAAGACCATGCCATCCAACCGCCTGGCAGCAGGCTTATAAAAGGGCATTTATACAGGATCAAGCAGCAGAGGGCACTCCGGAGAATCCGGAGTGCCCTTCCTTTCATTATACAAACCGCACAATTTCCTCCCGTATTTTCGTGCGGAAAACCAGTGACACCGGAAACCTGCGCCGTGCCACTCCTGACGAAAAGGCGAAATCCAACAATTTGCACATAAGAAAAATGCAAAAATGACGATTCTGCCGTCAAAAATGTTGAAATCCGGTCAATAAATCAATTCCATGCTAAAATCATGTTAAGCTTCAAGCCCGGACGATCCGGGGAATTTATCACATGGTGTGCAGGTGCTACATATGATAAATGAATTTGAGGAAACCTGACATTCATAACGAATTGTAAGAATCAGAGAGCTGTTCAAGAGGGAGATTGGACCGCTTTCATTTTCGTATATTCAATCACAGCTTTGCAAAAGAGGGAGGAAGCTATGCAGAACAACAAATTCCGGAAATTCATCGCATCCATCGGCGTTGCGGCTATGGTGACATCGACCCTGACGAGCGCGGTGCAGCCGGTCGTCATATACGCAGAGAATTCGGAGGAGGAGAATGCAGCAGAGGCCTCGCAGAATGCTGCTCCGGATCCGGCAGGTGAGCCCGCGGAGCAGAGCGCGGACGGGGAACAGGCCGGGGCAGCCGCTGTTTCGGAGGAAGACGGCGCGGAGAACACTGCAGTCATGGAAGAGAGTGCGCCGGAAGCGGCAGAGGCTTCGGAAGGCAATCCCGAGGAGGAAAACGCTTCGCAGGAAGAAGTTACCGCCCCGGACGAGGAAGCTTCCGACAGCGGGAATTCCGGGAGCGAAGTCGCACAGGAGAAGAACGCCCCTGAGAGCGGCAGCGAAGCGGGACAATCCGAAGACGGGTCCCCGGAGGGAAATCCGGACGCAGATCAGAAGGAAAACCGGGATGCAGGGGAAGAGGACAGCCGGGAAGACTCCCCGAAGGAAATCACCTCTGTCCTCACGGAAGACATCGACCTTGGCACCTATACGACGGACGACGCTCCCGCATACGCGGAGCTGAAGCTCCCGAAGGAAATCGACGTCAAGGTGGACGAAGAGAAGGAGACCGTCACCGTCACCTGGAACGGCGAGGAGTCCTACCACAACACCGAGGCGGGCACCTATACCTTCACATCCGAGCTCGACAAGGACTGGAACAAGGACGAAGACGGGGGGGCACTCTATCAGCTCGCCGACAAGGTGGAGCTCCCCAAGGCCGTTATCACGGTAACGAAGGCGCCGGAGCAGGCAGAACCTTCGAAGGACACGAAGGAGCCGGAGAAGGACGGCAGAAAGGATGCCGCCGCGGACACGAAGCAGGAAGAGACCGCGAAGGATAAGACGGCAGCAGACGATAAGACCGTCACAGGCGACAAGTCCTCCGACAAGACCGGCGGCCGGAAGGACGCACAGAAGGACGAGCTTAAGAAAGACAAAGCCGGCGAGGAAGAAGGCAGGAAGAACGATAGCAAGAAGGATGCGGCCGCCAAGGATCCGTCCGATGCCGCCAAAGACGACAAGAAAGGCGAGAAGTCTGAAACCGCGGAGGAGCCGGGAACGGAGAAGAAGGAAGTCAATCAATCCGCTTCTTTGAAAGCCATCTATAAGGCGGAGGACGGCACCATCCTCTGCGGGGCCGTGAATCTCTCCGGAGACTCCATTGCGCTCTCCGACAAGGTGAAGGCCTTCAACGGCTACGCGCTTCAGAGCATTACGCTGGACGGAGCAGTGCTTTCGGAAGACACCGTCTTCACAAAGGATGTCGAGACCACGGAGTCGAAGGAAGAAACCGTCACGAAGACCTTCTACACCTATACCGTAAACGGAGAAGAAAACCGGATTGCCGCAGGCGATGCCGCGACGATCGTCTATACCTATGCCCGGAAGGAAGAGATCACTCCTGCGATCGCTTCCATTGAAGTGACCGGCGAAGCAGTGGACCAGACCGGCGCGGCGATCCAGGGAGACTATGCGTTCCCTCTTGCCATCGGCACCAATGACCTGTCCAAGGTCGCTCCCTACATCCAGGGCTACGAGTACCAGTACGCCGAGATCGGCACCGACAAAATCACATCCATCGACAAGGAAGTCATCGAAGCGGGCCAGTACGCCTACTATGTGGACGGCGAGCTTCTGAAAGAGAACACGAAGATCACCTATGTCTATCAGGAAGACGAAGAGTATACCGAGCAGCTGACAGGAACCTGCGGGAATCTCACGGTCACCGTCTCTGCAACCAAAGACGCGAAGATTCCGGAGGGTACAAAGGTTTCGGTATCTCCCATTGCAGCAGCCAGAATGTCCCAGATCATGGCGAAGGTAAGTGCGGCCCTCGGCCAGAATCCGGAGAATGTGACGGGCGTCCTTTATGACATCTCTCTTGACAAGGACGGTGAAGAAATCCAGCCCAGGGAGTCTGTCCACGTAACCATGAAGTTCGACGGCGGCATTCCGTGGAACGTACCTGAAGGAAAACAAATTGCAGACACCGCAGTGGTCCATATGCACGGCGGCGAGACGGAAGTTGTCGCAGAAGGCACTGGGGACGGAAATGCAGAGTTTGAGACGGAAAGCTTCTCCACGTATGGAATGATTGCGATGTATGCGGATGGCGGCCAGAATGTTGACAGCATTGATCTGAGAGAATATCTGACAGGAGTTACAGTAAACAAAAATGATACAGCTGTTGATCAAAATACGCAGATAGGATTAAATGATACATTACGATTTGTTTTATCCTATGCACTTCCTGCTGGAACATTGCAGAGGTCAAAAACACTTACTTATCAATTGCCAACTAATTTTAATTTGGCAGAAAAAGATGATAGTGGTTTGAGCGGAACAGTTTTTAATAGTCAACACCAAGAGATAGGAAAATATGAAATAAATAAAAATACAGGAATAATCACTATAACTATTGAAGATCAGAATACTATAAACAGTAATCTTCAAAGTACTGCGGTTGGAAATATTGGGTTTGAATGTAGCGCATCACAGGCATCTTCTGGCAATGGAGGAAAGACTTCAATTGATTGGAGCGATAAAGTTCATTCAACGCTCACAATTGAAGAGAAAAAGTATCATACAGAGGATCTGGAAGTAGAAAAGACCCAGAAGGTAGTTGATGAAAATCAAGGAAAAATAGAATATCAAATAACGGTTAGAAGTGCCAATGGAACGAATGAGAAAGTCTTGCTCGAGGATATTATGAGCGCAACTAATGGGGAAGAGCTTACCTATCTAGAAGGATTTACCGTAAAAAGAAATGGTACAGATATTACTTCTTCCTTTGTCGATGGAATTCCGAACACTGGAAATAAGTCCTTTGACATAACAATTCCAAAACTGGAAGCAGGGGATGAGTATATCATTACATATACTGCAAAGCTCACAAAAGAAAATTATACGTCCACGGTGACAAATGAAGTGAAGGCTACATCATATGATAAAGATGGGAAAAAGCTTGAGGCAGAAACAGAGATAACTCATGATTTTAAACAGAATCTAATCGAGAAAAGTGGGAAGAAACAGGCAGATGGGTCCGTTAAATGGACTATTGTTGTTAATAGTGGAAAAATCAATTTAAAAGGATGGACCATCAAAGATATCTTTAATGGAGAGGAATATAAAGGAAGCGTGGACATTGCTCCTTCTGTAAACGGAGCTAGTCGGATTCAGCTTCCCTATACATTTAAAACTGACACAGCGGAAACATATACTATAACATATACCACGACCGAAAAAAATGCGGGAAATCAGACTGTTACCAATCAAGCGATACTTGAAAAAGAAAACGAGAAAAGAGACACTGGAAATATATCCATAGACACTGGAAGTGTGGAAGGCTCACTTAGCAAAAAAGGAACCGGATTAGTAGATAATAATGATGGGACAGTTAAATTAAATTGGGAGGTTACCATTGATTCTGGAAAGAGCGTATTAAAGGCTCCGTGGATATTCAATGATTATTTCCAAGATTTATCTCAGACATATACAGAAGATGAAAAAAGAGTTATTGATGCGGCATGGAAAAAGCAATTCGGAGATGAGAATTACAAGATTACGTGGAATCAGAATGGATATACCGTTGAAGTAGGATGCGATTTTTCTGGAGAGTTTACATACAGTTATTCTTCTGACGGAAAAATTTCAAATAAAGATGTAAGCCAGATATTTCAAAATAAAATAAATATAAATAATACAAATTTATCGGATCAAGGTGAAAATCAGTATGAGCCAGAACATCCTTTGGTGAAGAAACTGGATGGAATCAAAATGACAACGGATGATACGTCATATGCTTCAACGGACTCAGGAATTAATAACAATGGTAATATCATCTTAAAATGGGAAGTTGAAGTATGTGTTCCGGAGGAAAAAAAGAATACTACAGGGGATATTATAATTACAGATACTATCCCAGAAGGTATGACTTTAACCAAGGCACAAATAAAAAACTATTGGATAGATTTTACCAGAGGTGGATCATTTAACGAGGGAATAACTGCAAGTATAGGCGAAGGAAATATAAGCTTAACACTACCTGCTAGCTTTATAAAAGGACTTAAAAACGGGGAGGTTTTGACAATAGATTATGAAGCTAAAATTGATGACGATTCTGAATGGAGCGAAGGGACAGATAAGGTAGAGAAAAATTCTGTGAAGGTCTCGGATACGAATAATGAAATCAATGGAGAAGCTAGCCAGACACAGAAGGTTACATTGAAGAGGAAAGATGAGGAAAAGGAAAATCTTGTAGAAAAAGTAGTGACTAACTATAAGGATGGAACATTTGAAGGTAACAATGTTAAATATTCCATTACGGTTAATCCGTCTGGAAAAAAACTTGGAAACTCCGGAACGATTTCTTGTGTCGATGATTTATTTTATACGAGCGTTGAGTGGAATGGATACGAAGTCTCACTTGTTCCACAAAGTGTGAAAGTTACGGATTTGGATACAGGCGAACCGATAACAGATTTTTCTTATACGACTCGTGAAGATTTGAAAAATGGAGGTCGAGAGCATCACAAGTACATTGATTTTACTTTACCGGATACTAAAAAACTAAAAATTGATTATATTTATCATTTTTCTGGAAATGCGAACACCAATTGTACTTTGAATAATACGTTCGCTGTGACAATTTCTTCGGAAGATAATACAAGTAATAAGAAGAATACGTATACGCAAGTTTCTACAAGCGTTGCCGATCTTAATGCAACTGGTATTAATTTCTATAAGGTGGATGCTGCTAATGAAAGTAAATATCTACCAGGAGGAGAATTTCAATTATACAAATATGATAAAGATAAAAAAGACTGGACTCCTGTCGGGAAAAAACTTAAAGCCAATAGCAGTGGATTAATAGAAACAAAAGATTTAATTACATACAATACTGCTTATAAACTTGTTGAGGAAAAGGCACCGACTGGGTATGAAAAGGGAGAGTTAGGAAGTAGTGGCTATCTCTTTATTATGAATCATGAGGATAAGACTAAATATCCGGAATCTAAGCCAGATGATTTTTCGGGTGAAGTTTGCAAAAATGGAGAAATAGTTTATTTAAGAAATCATGAAGCGGAGACGACGAGTCTGGAAGTCACGAAGGTGTGGTCTGATGGAAACGACCAGGACGGAATAAGACCGGAGAAACTGGACCTTACACTGGAGAAGCATGTGGAAGGGGATGCGGATGAGGCATGGAGTGAAGTAACCGGTGCTACTGCAACTGTCACAAAGAGCGGAAACGAGTGGAGTTACAAGTGGGAGAATCTGCCTGAGAAGGAAGGCGGAAAGAATGTGACGTATCGTGCGAAAGAGAAGAACGTGCCGGATGGATATACGCCGAGCGTAAGCGAGGACGGCAAGACGATCACGAACACGCATAATCCGTCCACGAAGAGTCTGGAAGTCACGAAGAAGTGGGACGATGACAACAACCGTGACAACAAGCGTCCGGATTCGATTGAGGTAAGGCTTGTTGCGAAGGTAGATGGTTCCGAGATTGAGGGCGTGAGCGGAAGGACGCAGAAGCTCAGCAGTGCAAACGGCTGGAAGTATAAGTTCGAGAATCTGCCGAAGTATCATGACGGGAAACAGGTGGAGTACACGGTGGATGAAGTGAATGCACCTGCGGGATACACGAAAACGGTATCGGGAGAAGCGTCAAAGGGCTATGTGATCACGAACACCTACACGCCGGAGACGGTGCAGGTGGCCGGATCCAAGAACTGGAACGACAACGGCAATGCGGCGGGGCTTCGCCCAGAGAGCATCACGATCCGCTTGTATGCGAATGGAAAAGAAATGGATCACAAGACCGTCACAGAGAAGGACGGCTGGTCCTGGAACTGGACGGGCCTGAAGCGTTACGACACGGATCACAAGGAGATCAGCTACACGATTTCCGAGGATGCGGTGAACGGCTACACGACGGAGGTGAACGGCTTCAACGTGACGAATACGGTCATTTGGCAGGGTGGAAGCGTCATTTTGACAAAGACGGATGCGTACACCGGAAGGGCATTGGCCGGGGCAGTCTTCGATCTGTACCGGATCGGCGGCGCGAAGGTGGGTTCCTATACCACGAATGCAGCCGGAGTCCTGCGGGTCGATGGCCTGGCACTGGGAGATTACTACTTCGTGGAGACGAAGGCACCGGACGGATATGTTCTGGATAGCCGGCAGATCGGCTTCCGGATTACGACCGAGACGACTGCTGCTGCGCCGGTGACGGTTTCCATGACGAACAAGCCGATGGAGGAGAAGATCGGTGTCAGCGCCGTGAAGGTCTGGGACGATGAGGACAACACGGACGGCGTGCGGCCTTCGAGCGTTACGTTCCGTCTGCTGGCGGATGGTGTGGAGATCGGATCCGGCACCGCATCGGCGGAGAACGGCTGGAGGGTTTCCTTTGGCGAACTGCCGAAGACGAAGAATGGTGCGGACATTCATTACACCATCGTCGAGGACGAGGTAGGGAACTATTACGAGACCTCCTATGAAACCGGAGTCGGAGCGGACGGCAGCATTGCTTTCACGGTGAAGAACTACCGCGAAACGGATCGGCACTATGAAGAGCGAACCGGGAGTGTCCGCGGGGCGAACCGGAACCGTCCTTCGAACGGAGGCGGCGTTGCAGGCGCGGGCCGCGGCCGCGGAACCGGAGATGACGGGAACATGATGGTCTACGGCGGTATGTCGGGGGCATCGCTGCTCGCGCTGATCGTCTGGATGATCGCGAGGAGGAAGAGAAGAGGACATCAGGGGTGATCGCCTCTGATGCCGTCCGGGAGGCCGGAGGCTTCTGTGAGCAGGAGCCGGGGAATAAGGTTGTACCGGAAATGCTGAAATAAAGCTCACGTAAAAAGTGGAAAAGTAAGGACCGCCGCTTGCAAAATCCCGGCTTTGCCAAGAAGGCAAGGTAGAGAGGACGCAGGCGGCGGTTCTTGCAAATATTCAGATTCTTCTCTATACTGATCGTAATTGCATAGTAACGTTCCTTTCTGTGAATGCCGCTTTTAT
>ERZ808246.1156-NODE-1156-length-19626-cov-8.212610_pt1 | contig 19626 bp, 18 predicted proteins | sample MGYA00521083_ERZ808246 | MGnify/ENA primary metagenome ERZ808246 (study PRJEB31516, sample SAMN03275577) | gut metagenome | biome: mammalia-associated habitat; material: feces | host: Papio cynocephalus | place: Kenya | collected 2012-07-07 ... | reverse complement strand
GCGGCGCAAGGCTGGAGGCTGACAGCAGCTGAGAGATGACCTTGTCGGACCGGCGAAAATAAGCAATGAATTAGCAGACTAACCGCTCAACCGCTCGAACGATATCAGAATCGAATCCAAAGTCGAACTTTCGGGCGAACATCATCTTTGAATCACGAATCGATTCTAGATCATCCATGGAGAACACGCGGGGGGACTCGTCCTGGCCCCAATCTATCATGCGCATGATGCCGTCCGCATTTTCCTCCCCTGGCATTCGATAGAAATCGAACTGTTTGCCTGAATTCCAAGCGAAGGTCTGCAGAAACAATTCATCACCGCACATAGAATCCCAGAAAGCCGACCGTATCAAAGAAGCATTCTCGACGATGTATCGAGCGAGTTCGTCAGTTATAGAGAACCAGTTATCGCCTTTCATCAGCTTAAGACCATCAGCAGGCTTCCTGTAGCACTGCAAAAGTCTCGCCAAAAGACCGTTCATCTTTCGCAAGAAAACTTGGCCCTTGTTTTTCCCTAAAGCATTCCAGATCACATGTCCGCCGATTCTACTCCTATAGTCCCTGTTATGGTTTTCGAACCGAACAAACTCCTTACCCCCGCAGGAATCAAAGAAAGAATGAATTCGGTCCTGACTCTTGATGGGAAGGTCCTGCCCGCTCAAAAGATGATAGTAAGAGTAGTGCCCCATGGAAACAGCAGCGTTGAGCAAGCCAAGCTCGCAGGCGATTTGCGAGTAGCCCCCCCATGTGACACTAATACGGGGAACGGGAAAGATTCCCGCATTGTTTATGAAGGTCAACGCACTGTTTTCATTCCATTCAATGTTCTTGGAGTCCATGTGAATGAAGATGTCGTTCCGAGAGTCATCAAGGGTCCTCAGAAGCGTGCGGAGGGTTTCGTCGTCCTTGTGGGCCATGATGAGAAACGCATGCTTATCTCCGAAATTAGCCATTTTATCCTTAGGCACGCGCAGCGCCTCCCATCCTACGCACAAAATATTTAAGCAACGAAGGTGCACCCTCGCGTAGCAACGGGAGGAACGACGGGAATCCCCCGCACAGGCGGTCCATCTTCCCCTGGAATCCGGCGGAAATGGCAGCCCTAGCCCCAGCCTGAAGCCATGTACGAAGCTCCCTCGGGAGCCCGTCGCGCATGGAGAGAAGCTTCTCGTTGCCCATGCCCGTTGCAGCAAGCACCTTCGAGTTGTCAACCACGCGGTCAAACATGCGGTCGTACCTGATCTGGTACACGCCCCCTCGGGCACGCTCGAAGTCCGGCAAAGGGCATTCGCAGACCTCGAGCGGGAGGACAGAGGCATACGCATCGGCAGCCTCATGCCACGTCATATGATCGCTACCCGAAACCGTGAAGACCTCCCCGAGGGCGGCGGGGTTGCCAACGAGCCGGGCGATCATCTTCGCAACGTCACCGGCGTAGCTCATCGTCGCTTGCTTGGCGAGCATCTCGCGTGGCAGGGGCACAGCAACCCCGTTCATGGCGCGCCATAACCATTCACTCGACTCGAATACCCCGAGCTGAAGCCTCCCGCACCCCCCGTCGTAGGTCACGGCGGGGCGCACAACAGTCCAGTTGCAGGCACTCGATGCGAACAGAAGGTCCTCACAGCGCGCCTTGCACAACGCGTATTCATCGGTTGCAAGATACGCGGGGTCGTCCATGACATCAAGCAACCTCGGCGAATCCTCACGAATCACAAGCGAATCGGCGTAAACGCGGTAGGAGGATGTGAAAATGTACTGACCCGTTGCAGAGAGGAAATCCCTATATCTTTCACGGAAATCAGCGGTTGACCAGACCATGAAGTCTACGACGGCACTCCATCGTTCCGCTAAGAGTCCTTTGAGGAACGATGGGTCCTTGGCATCCCCCACGACGTAGGAAATGCCATCTACGGAAGCACGCTCGCAGCGGGTAGTGCAGACAACGTCATTGCCGTAAGCGACGAGAAGACGGCAGAGGTGCGAGCCCATGGCGCCCGTGCCACCAAGGACAAGAACGCGCACGGCTACCTCCCCAGCATCTTTTTGACGGCAGCAACGCCCCTGTCGCCGAGGATGCCCTTGACGGCATCCTTTGCCACACTGGCGGCATCGCGTTCGAGGGAACTCATCGTCTCGAGAGCGAAGCTCTCGTCCTCACTATCGGTGAACACCTCCAGGAGAATCGGCCTCTCCACGGGCTCAGGCGAGACGAACCTGTCGGCGACCTCCAGGAACTCCTCCTTGCCCGAGGCGCACAGGTACTCGAAGCCCAGGTCTTCAGCGTAGTGGCACAGCAGCTCGCGCGATCGATTGCCGTAGTGACCGCGCGCCGCCATGTAGGCGTCGGCTTCATCGCCGAAGGCCGCAGCCTTGTGGTTATAGTTCTTGAACTCGGTGCCAACACCGTTGTCGACCACCATGATGCGAACATTGGCACCCACGTGCCGGTTGCCGAGCGAGTTCAGGTCGTAAAAGCATGCAAGATCACCGACGACACCAAAAAACAGCTTCTCGGGCGAAGCGAGGGATGCGCCGATGAGTGTGGACAAGCAGCCGTCGATGCCGAATCCGCCCGTGTTACTGTAGCCAAGAATCGAGCAATCCTTGGGGAAGAAGTTCCAGCTCCGGAGCGAGTTTAGGATGCCCAGGTGGAGCACCGATCCGGCGGGCAGCATAGGGGCCATGTGCTGTGCGCACCAAATGTTCGAGAACGGAAGCTCGGGAATCTTCGCGCGCATCCGCGCATCCTCGGAACGCCATTCCTTGGCAAGGTCCATGCTCGCTGCACCGCCCTCGGCGTCGGCATAGGAGCGAAAGAAATCCTCCTCCGCCATATCGAAAACGTAGCGCAACCTCCCGAAGTAGTCGCGGGGCTGCCCGTCCAAACTCACGCGCCAGGTCTCGCCAGCATCGGGCTGAGCATAGGCCCCGGTTATCTCACCGATATGGACCATAACATCGACCGGCATGCAGGGAGCCGAATAGTGCTCCTGCTTAGCTACAAGCGCCCCCATGACGCCGTGAGCGCCGGGGTAGTTCGAGGTGTGGTCGCAGAAAACCACAGCCCCGTAGCGCTCGCAAAATGCCTCGCAGGCCTCCACCGCTGGGCCGTCCCACGCGGGGTGCGCGCCCACGTACACGGCGACGCGCTTACCGTTAAGCGAGGGCAGAGCATCGCCGCGTTCCATGCGGTCAACCGCGCGAACGGCGGGCAACTCAGCCACATCAAAGTTACCACTGTAGGTCGTCACCATGTTGATGTGGACGGGACCACCCCCCTCGCGGGTAAGCTCAAGCAGCGCGCGGTTGAGATTGGCTTCGCAAGCCCAGTGATCGTCTGCCGATGACACACTCGGGCATTGAACGCTGACGCGACAGATATCGTTGAGCTCATTGGTGCGATCGATGACCTGCGGCACCATGTGCCCGATGCGCCCGAGGTGCTGCGTCGAGGTCACAGCCAGGACCGGCAGCTTGCGGTAGAAGGCCTCGGTAAGACCCGGAATGTAGTTGCGCGATGCCGTGGCACCCGTGCACGAGAGGGCCACAGGCTCCCCGGTCTCGGCAGCGATGCCGCATGCCATATAGGCGGCAGAGCGCTCATCAACAGAAGAGAAAACCGTGAAATAAGGGTCCCTCTGAAGGCATGCAACCAACGTAACATTAGTTGCACCGGGGCTCGCCACAACGCGAGACACCCCATGATGCTTCATAAGTGAGACGAGTATTTGGATGTTGACCTCATTGGTATAACCCTTGCCAGCGGTTGCCGCCATGTTGTTCTTCCTTCCCTTCAAACGCTTATACTCGACGTATCATTCCCATAACCTTAGAGCGCTCATCATCCGTAAGAATGAGCACCCAAGCGAGCGTGCCATACAGAAGCGTATAAACAATGCCCCAGCCGAAAAACGAGACCCAGCTCGCGACGCGAAACACGAAGGTGCCCGCGGCGCAGGCAGCGGTCGCAACAAGCGCCACCCCGACGACAGGCAGAACACGCCACCAGAAAAATCTCATGTCCAAGCCGATGCCCTTAACGTAGTACCAGTTCATGAACACGCCGCAACCGAGGATGACGTAGGACGCGTAGCCAATGGCAGGAGCCCAGTAGCCGAGTGAGGGAGCTAGAGCCCAAGTGACCACAAGGTTCAGGGCGGCCATGCACAAATACGCTACACTTCGCACCCTATGCCTGTTTTTGGCACGCTGAATCTCAATTCCAGTATTTTGGACGAGAGGAACGAACAGCGGCGTCGCCATCGCGAGAATGAGCCAATACGCGTCGGCGAACCCCGCGCCCGCCCACCTTGTTACAAAGAAGTGCCCGAGGAGCGCGAAGCCACCGAGGACCCACAAATATAGGATGGCCTGGTAGCGGCCCACATGGGTCATAAGGCGCGTGAGCTCGCCGTTGTCGTCGGACTCGGCGACAATGCGGTTAATCAACGGAGTGAAGACGCTCGACATGGTGGTGGAAAGCGAATAGAAGACACTTCTTATATTTAGTGCCACTGCGAACACAGCCACCGTACTGGCACTCGTTAAAGCCCCGAGCAAAATGTTCGGAACGCTCTGGTTGACCAACTCGCAAACCTGATTGGCGAAGATCCAAGCCGAGAACGCAGCGACTGCACGGAACAGTGCGTTGTCAAAACTTCTTAAACAAAAGCGCATGCCGAGCTTCGCCACGGCGAACCGCACGTTGAGGGCGAGCAGGCTCAGGGTGACCGCGAGCTGAGCTAAAGCGACACCGACCGCACCCATGCCAAGGCTAAGTAGTGCGAAGGCGATGCCAGGAGTCGCCAGCGCGGTGAACATCTGACGACTCTGCTGGAACTTGAACTGCTCGTGGGCCATGATATAGGCATCAAACACGGTGGAAAACAGCGTCGCAGCTACGTTCACCGCCATGATTGCCATAAGCTCGCCTGCGAGCCCAACTTGGCGAGACGTGAAGCTGCCGAAGAAGAACAGCTCGACGTTTGCGGCGAAAAGCAGCCCTAGTGCCAGAGCGATGGCGCTGATTGCCATGTACAGCATAAGGTACATGCCGTTGAGCGAGCGAATTTCCTCCTCCGTTCCCCGGGCCTTCTTGTGTGTGTAGAAGCGGATGTACGCCTCGGAGAAGCCGAAGGTCAGCAGCGTCAGGGAGAACACGAAGGAATTCGCGGTCTGGTAAACTCCGTAGTCTGCCTGTCCCACAAAGGCAAGGAGCATCGGCGTGTAGATGAGGTTGACGAGGTTCTTAACGATGATGTTTGCGTATCCGAGAATTGCCCCGGCCTTGCGCTGGCTAACCATTAGTTAAATCTCCCGAAGATAGCGTTTCAGATTTCAAAAGCCTTGGTTACTCTATAGGCTTGCGAGACAGCAGCGAAGCCAAGCGATGGAGTCAATTCTCTTCTCCTCAAGCGCTTGCTCGAACCCGGTCCAATCGAACCCATCCACGCTGTACTCGTCGAAGCAGCCCATACAGGCGCGGTTGGAGTTGATCCCAAAGAACGCATCAAGGGTGTCGAACCTGCTGGACATGTTCCCGGCGTTTCCCTGACGCTCGTAGACCACGAAACGCCGGTGGAAAAGCAGACTGAAAACTGTGGCGTGGAAGCTATCGGTACAAACGAGGGCAGAATGGTGAATGAGCCACACGAACTCCGCGGGGCCGACCGGCAGATGGGCATCCCTCAGGTCCACCAACCTCAAGTCGTCGTGATCACATCGCTCGGCAATCTTTGCCGAAGCTGCATCGTCTCCCAATACATACTTCAGACAGAAGGGCCTGTCCAGGTCGACGCCCGGAATAATCGGGCGCTCCTCCATCTCAGACCACCACTTGGCGGTTTGGAGCATCGTCGGGTCCAAGACGACCTTGGCATCCCGCCCGGTTAGTTCACGAACAATCTCGGCACCCGCAAACTCCCGGACACTAATATCCTCGATTCCGCTGAGCCATTCGGAGTAGCGCCGTCCCCACTCCTCAGTCATGTCCGACATGCCGATGCCGAAGCTGGCGGCATAGGCCATTTTCTTGTCAACGCCCGCAGCGCACTGAGCGCCGAACTCACTCGCACCCAATCCCCATCCGGGGTTCCAGCATTGGTCCGAACCAATCACAACGGGTCCAACGATGCCATGGACATCGTGCTCGGCAATTTCGACAACAGGAGCGCAATGCGCGTCCTGAAAAGCTCGGAAACGGCGTCTTCTCTCGATGGGCATCTTCCTCGACTCAATTCGAGCTCTGTTAAGGTCCGCCAAGATCTTGGCGATTCCACGCTTGCGCACCGGACGGCGGCAATCGACCGAAAGAACCTCTTGGTCGGAAAGGGAAGCGACGATGGCCTCGAGAGCGCAGGCCTGCAACCTGTTCCCATAGTTGGTGGGGTCGAAAATGCTAAGAATATATATCTGCTGGTCGTTCAATGAAACTCCAATCAAAAGCAACTATTGCAAACCTTGGCGCGAAATCCGGTCCTTAACGACCCTGCCGATAGACCGGATGCACAACTTGAGGCGAATATAGGGGGGGATCATGCCGCTGCAGTAGAGCCAAAGGCGAAGAAACCGCCGATTCTCGCCCCTGCAGCAGTCGTTCGCAAGGGCCTCACAGCAATCAAATCCATCCAGGATATCTGCCAGCCAGGAAATGACGTCGATATCAGTGGCACCATTGGAGAGCGCAGTCTCCGCAGCATAGGCACAGGCCCCAACGAACCTGTCGGTGAGCAGTCGCCCGACGGCCTCTAAGGCATCGGGTGACATCCCTGCGTCAAACGTAGAGACGAAGTCGAGTACGTCCCGCATAGCTCGTGGATAATCGAACTGACCTTCCAGGTTAAGCGCCATGGCCGAGCCCTCGGAAGGCATGCGGTAGAGGTAGTAGACATCGCGGTCTTCGACCGATTCACAAACAGAAGCACGACAAAGCAGTTTAAGGATGAACTCCTGGTCCTCGCCGGTTCGCCTCCCGACCGTGAACCGGATCCCGCTTGCCATGACCAGCTGAGTGGAGACGAGGAAGAGCCAACAAGGGAAGGTGGCGTATCTGTTCCTAAGCGACAGCTCGAGGAAATCCACGCCGCTTCCACGGAACCGGCCGTATCCAAAAACCGTGCCGCGGGGAAGAGCACGGAACGCAAGTGCGACGACATCGGGCCTAACGAGCCCGTGTCCCAACAGGGTCCCCGCCTTCTCCACGAAGTCGGGGGCGACGGTGTCGTCAACATCCAAGAAGGCGAGGTACTCCCCACTAGCCGCCGCGATGGCAGCGTTACGTGCAGCGGAGACACCAGCGTTCCTCTGGTGAAGAACCTTGATGCGTCCATCGCTCCGCGCAAGCGCGTCAACCAGCTCACCCGTGCCATCGACTGATCCGTCATCGACAATGACGGCCTCCCAGTCGTCGGACGTCTGTTTAGAAATCGAACGAACGGCTATCTCAACGGTGGAAACGGCATTGTAGGCGGGGACAACGAACGTGATAAAAGGTGCCTGGACAGTTTGACCCATGGATTCAACCTCTATAAAAGGGAAAGCGGATAGAAAACGGCATCTTTCATAACCTCGACATAATTAAAAGAAGGAATAAAGCTAGCCATGGAGATCAGCCAGACGGCTATGGCAAGCAGCATCAAAACAGCATCAGCGAGAATAGGCCATCGCGAATCGACCGCAAGGCCCCTTCCCTTGTTGTTGAAAAGACACGTCGAACCGATCAGGATCGGAATGAACTTCAAGCGGTTGCCGACGTTAACGAGGGTGAGCTCCATCGCGATGACACACATTGTCAGGACAAGAACGAACGCCGTGCGCCCGTCGCGCTGCCTCGTGGCGTAGATTCTAAGCAGCAGAACCCCGAGCAACAGCAAAGAAAACACGTGGCTGAGATTGCTGAGAAGGTCCCCCGCCTGGTCTTGATCCCACTCCGTACCGGTGGTATAGAAACTCGCCTTCTTTAGAACGGTCGTAATGACGGGGGTCCCGTCGAACAAATGGGACGCAAGAAGCACGGAGGCCGCAGAAATGACGACGACAACCGCGACGACGCAAACAATCGAGTTCCTAACAGGGTTGCGCTCGAGGATCGGCTGGAAGAGGAACAAAAGCAGGACGAGCAGCATAGAGCTGTGGATGAGGCATGCAACGATGACCAGGACGAGGGACGGCAAGGACTCCCTAAACCCATAGGACCGCCTCTTACATATCGCGACCGCGCAGATCGCACAGCCGAGAGCCGAACGAACGTTGCCGATCAGGGGCTGGGTCGGGACTGCGAGGAAGACGAACAGGATAAGCGGGAGAAAAGCCCATTCGTCCGTCGACTCCTCAGCGCACTTATCCATCATCAGCCAAGCGATGAGCCCGTAACCGAAGAATGCGGCGAGCGACTGGAGGAGTCGGAGGTCACCGACGTTCCCGGTTATCCAGCACAGAAGGTTCCAGGCGAGCAACCCGTTGTGATCCTCGTTCAAGCTGGTTCCGATCGAGAGTATGCTCCTGCCGTCGTAGTAGCGGCACTCGACCATCCATCGAGTCATGTCGACTGGATGGTTGTAGACGATGCCATGAGCGACAAGCGCTGCGGAAAAACCAATCCCAAGGGCACAGGCAATCGCCATCTTCTTTGTGGGGCTCCCGGTAAAGACAAGAAGAGAGAACAAAACGGTGAGCAGAGGGGAAACCATAGCGCACATACCAAAGATGAACACCATGCCAAGTGCATTTCCCCCGCCCGCAACCGACAGCCCCCCGCGCGGCACGCCTGTCAAACTGATAGTTGAGGTCTTCATCGATTCAAACTCCTCGCCAGGGGGGTAGCGGCGCGGCAGGCAACCAGGCACCAATACGCAAGAAGATCCATTTTCTTTTCCAACAACGTGAAAAAAACCTGCTGCTCAAGCCTCAAGTCCTCACATCGACCGATAGCCTCCGCGTACATCGGCGTGTCCCTGAACTCCTGGAACTGCTTATGGAACCACTTCCCATCGGCGTTCTTACGCATATCGTAGAAACCGTTAGTCAGATAGCCGACAAGAGCGGACTCGACAAATCTATGCCCCGGCCATTTCGAATCCCACTCGACGGCTTGTCGGTGGACAGCCTCCTTAACCATGGCATATTGAGCAATCTGGCCTTCGCGATAATTGGCAGTAATGCTGCCTGCGTTAGGACGGTAATAATACAAGGGTTCGCGAACGCATGCGACGCTCTTCATATTGTCGAGAATGTAAAGGCTTTGAAGTTGATCTTCCCCAAGCTGCATCTTCCCGTAACGAGAGTAATCAGAATCAACATCAACACAAGCCCTTCGAGCGATCTTAGCGACCATATTAGGAATATATCCGTCGAGGAACGCAGAGCGAACATCGTTAAGGTTTCCTTCGGTATAGAAGCGCTGTTCGCCGGGCATTCCCCCAGGAAGCACAGAGCTGAACGTTGGAGATTCGCTAAGGTAAATCAGCACGACGTCGGGATTCAACTCGTCAATGATTCCGGAGACCGCACGCATCGCATGGGGTGCCAGGCCATCGTCGCCATCGACGTGCCAATAATAGTCACCGCTGGCTGCTTTGATTCCGGCCCGACGGGCAAGCAGCAACCCTCTGTTCTCTTGCTTGACAATGCGAACGGGAACGTCCGCCTCGGCAGCAAAGCGCTCGTAGACAGCCGCACTGCCATCGGTCGAACCGTCGTCGACGATGACGACCTCGTAGTCGGAATAATCCTGGCACGAAATGCTGTCCAAGCATTGGCCGAGATATTCCTCGACGTTGTATACGGGAACGATTAACGAGAATCTCACTTTAAAACCTTTAATCATAGGGTTTATCCGATTGCCTTGCCCGAAATCGCGGCGTAAAAGGCATAGAAGGCGTTATGCGCCTTCGGAGAAAGGGCGAACAGTGCACACCTCAATCTCCAGGTGCGCGAAGCCAGAGGGTTCCGTGAGGCGTGTCTCGCAAGGTCGCGAGCATGCCTTAGATACGCCCGTCCCTCCGCTCTGTCGGCAAAGTTATCGGGATCGATCCGCATGGCGACACGCAGGGTACAGTACGCTTGGAAACACCCGAACTCTCCTTCGAAATCTTTCCCAATAGCCTTCCGCACTGTCTCGATCGCCATGTCCATATCTTGGGCATGCCTGGGCCCTTGTTTCTTAAACGTCGTAATAGAGCCGGGTCTCGTTACGTACGCATAGAGAGGAGCATCTGTTACGGCAACATGCTCAACATGGGAGCAAATCGAGGAAATCACACCCATATCCTCAAATAGCCGCCCATCAGGAAATTTAAGGTAAGGAATCAAGGAACGGGCAAATAACTTGCCCCAAGCAGACCCGCTCTCTCCCTCAAGCAAAAGAAGGCGCCTCAGATGGTCCCGGCCGCTCTCGATAGAGAACAAAGGCTCATTTCGCATTCCATATTTCTCGAGAGGAGGCGTCTTGACAAAAGACCCAGCGACGAAAGACACCCGGTATCTCAAAGCAGCCTGGACCATATACTCAACGGCCCGCCGATCTATGAGGTCATCTCCGTCGACATACATCAAGTAGTCGCCGCGGCAAAGCCCAGTACCAAAATTTCGAGCGGACGAGAGCCCACCGTTCTCCTTATGGAAAAGCTTGACGCGTGGGTCATCACCGACGACACTTTCGATCAAATCGACCGTGTCGTCGGTACAGCCGTCATCCACGATTAAGATCTCAATGTTCGGATACGTCTGGCAAAGCAGTGTCCTTGTGCAGGGTAGCGCGAATGCCCCCACGTTATACATTGGGACGATGATACTGACCAGAGGAATCTCAGCTTTTGATGCCGAAAAAATCATATCTTTAGAAAGAACCTCCCAAAACAATGCATCTTGATACTCCCCGATTTCTTCCTCGCCCAGGCATACAGAAGCCGCTACTTTCGAGCTTCGACAGGACGAGCGCGGAATAATACTGCCTAAGAGCAATAGCACCGGAAACGCTTACGTTGTAATCAACGGGGAAATTGAGAACACCCTTATCCGCGTTACAGTTCTTTACCTCAAAGGATGGTTGAGCGATGTCGATGTGCTCATCCGCGACATTCGGGCCCGTAAATGAAGGATAGATAAAATATGAAACATCCGAATTGAGCGCACAGAAGATAGTGAAAGCAATATCGCACGTGAAGTGAGGCAATTTATTAAATATTGTGTTTAAGAAGTTTTTAGCCATATACAGGCCTACTTTCTGAGCAATTTCTTGTAAACAAAAGAACGAAGCCCGTTAGGCAAGGAACAAACAACAGCATGCGGCAAAAAAGAGACGACAAAATCAACAGGACTAAACCAACCACGGCAAAGTTGGCCAAATTTGAATTTCCAGATATACGGGAGATACGACAGACCTCCCCTGCGAGCGTAATAATCGGGACTCACGCGCATAGCGACAAGCGTTTCGCTTAGATTGTCAGCCTTGCAACCACATGCAAGCATCCTATTAAAAAGATCCCAATCTTCGAAAAAAAGATATTTAGAGCTGTAGTTACCAGCCTCTATAACCTTCGACTTCCTAAACGTCATCGGGGGGTGACGAAAGGGATTACGCCTTTTTGAAAAGGCATAGATGGCTTCCATACCCTTAGGTAAATTGGTTGAAGCAATAGGTTTATCAGGCGACTCAACGAATTCGACAACATCACTACCGACCATATCAAGGCCATCCTCAATAGCGGCAAGTTGCTTTTCCATACGATCTGAACGCGCTATGTCATCGGTGTCCATGCGCGCTATGATCTCGTTAGAGCAGGCAAGTATTCCTTTATGAAGGGCATAACCGAGACCGTGATTTTCAGCATAAGAAACAAATTTGAACAGCGATGGGTTCGCCGTATCATATTCCGCCAATACTGATTCAAGTTTCTGCGTCAAAAGACCGTCCTTGACCATAACAATCTCATCGGGTGCAACCGACTGATAAATCATGCTATCAAGCGCTTGACGCAAAAATACTGGATTTTCCTTTGCATAGACGCTCATCAGCACACTGTACGAGGGAGTAACAGAAGAAACTGACATCTATCGCCCCGTCCTCTTCTTGCCGAACATGGCCCCGAAGGTGCCCTTGAAGCAGGCCAAATCCATGCGGAAGCAGCGGCTCCGCACGTAGTGCAACTCAATCTTCTGGCGCAGACCGCTCTCGAAAGTCGCCTCGTTGCGATCTGTTGCCTGCCACAGGCCCGTGATGCCAGGACGCACGGAAAGAAGCAGGGCCTTTTCCTCATCGGTGAAGTGCTGGTCAAGCTCCTCGCGAGTGATGGGACGTGGACCTATCACTGAAAGGTCACCGTTCAATACATTCAAGAACTGGGGCATCTCATCAATTGAGCACTTACGGATGAATTGACCAACCTTGGTGATGCGGGGGTCATCGTCTACTTTGCGCTCCACTTGCCACTGATGGAGCTGCTCGGCGTCCAGATACTTCTCAACGTTGCCGGCATCGGCAACCATGCTGCGGAGCTTGAAGATCTTGATAGTCTTTCCGCCCTTTCCAACGCGCTCCTGCGCATACACGGGGCTTCCGGAGGACTCAAGACAAATTAGAGCGCATACGATCGCCATCGGGATAAGTAAAAGAACGCTCACGGCAAGGCTAAAGACAAGATCGAATAGCCTTTTGACAAATCGATAGCCTAATGAGCCGCCTGGCGCCATTCCAGCGACCAAGGCAACCACACCATCCCTATCTAACGCTTTATCCTGCAAAACCAACGTTGAGTCCTCCTCGGAGGACCCCCCCCCTCAAATATCTTTCCAAACCAACAGAGCAGCACATAAAAAGTCAGTTCTTGATGGGGATATCCATCGGCAAGACCTCGTTAAACGATTCCTCGCCCTCCCCCACGCGCACCACGCACCAGCGCTTGCGGCGGTCGATCTTGCGCACGCGCGCTTCCTGACCGGCAAGGGGTCCCGAGGTTATGCTGAGCACCCCGCCCTCGATGAGCCCAACCGAGCTACGCACCACATGTTCGGCATCCATCGCGGACTCATACCATGCCTGCGCCTGGGGCGGCATAGACGGATACGCACGCTGCTCGCTGCCGGCGATGCGCACGTGAAAGCTCAGACGCGCGAGCGCCCTATCGAGCGCTGCCGGATCGGCCGTGGCAACCACGAAGTAGCCCTTGTACATGGGCTTTCGCTGCAACGACCACATACCGTCGCGCTTAAACCAATATTCCTTTTGCATCACAAAGGCATCCGCCAGCAAAGCGGGCGTCACGAGCTGCTTGACCTTGTTGCAGATTGCCTGCTCCATGCCCTGGGGCGTGCGAACCAGATACCAGCGCGCCTGATTACCGCGCACGCGGCTGCTGCCGGCAAACTGCTGCGGCAGCGTCGCCTCGCGGCGTGCAAGCATCTCCATCTTCGCCCCCTTCCCGCACAACCGCGCGGGACCTCAAGGGCCACAACAAGCTTCTCGCTCGCAACTAGGCGCAGTCGCAAAAGTACACGTTTTTGTATCTTTCGAACGCAGCCATTTTACACCCCAAAACAAAACGTTTGCGCAGATGACGCAAATTGACACCTCACAGAACAACTCTCCATACCCCTGCACAAAAACGTGTACCTTTTTGTGCAACAAAATCAGCTGCCTTACCAGCGGCTTTTCTTATTTCTGCCGTGTACTGCCCGGTTGTGAAGAAACCGCGAGCCCCATCAGAGCGCAGGCAGAACGATGATCTATTAACGCCCCGTATGTTTCTTACTAATGCTGCTGGACATTATTCGTTTATATCTTTTTTTGTTATATAATACTTATAACAAAATTGTTATAATGACTTACAATGTTAACAATTGTTAACTTCATGGAACTCAAAATTAAGTGAAGGGGCTATCCATGTTTCCCAAACTTAAAAGCGTCTACCCCTTTGGCGACACCAAGCTCATTGCCTTTTTCGAAAATGATGATCCTCGTCTTTATGATGTAGCACCGCTTATGCATAAATGGCCTGTATTCTCACAGCTCATCGATACAACGTTATTCAACAGCGTAAAAGTGGATCCTGGGGGCTACGGCATTTCTTGGAACGAAGAAATAGACCTCTCCGCAGATGAGATCTATCACAACGGGCATGCACTAAAAATCGTCATCAAAGAGACTCAGCGTGTGGTAGAAGACGTTAAGAAAGCACGGATAGCAGCATGCGTCTCTCAGTCACAGCTCGGCCAAGCAGCGGGACTCAAACAGCCGGTCATTGCTCGCTTGGAATCTGGTGCCACTATCCCCCGACTCGACACGCTCCTTAAGCTGCTCGCTCCATTAGGAAAGACCCTCAGGGTGGTTGATCTGGCTGAGGAGCTTAAATAGTTAAATTCTAGAAAAGCGTAAAGAGTTCGAACATGTCGCTCATAACCCGATACGTACAATCCAACCCGTTTACACCTGGGTTCGGAGACGCCCCCGCTGTTCTAGCCGGACGCGAAGCCATAATCAACGACATGCTTGAGGCCTTTGAGGGCAACGGCGCCAGCCCCGATTTGTGCTCCATCTTTACCGGAGCGCGTGGCACCGGCAAAACGGCGCTGCTCACCTATCTGGGCTTTCACGCACAACAAGCCGGATGGATTGTGGCCGATACGGTTGCCGGCAAGGGCATGCTTGATGACCTGTTACAGCGTGCACAGAGCCCTGCCTCCAAGCTCATCGATACCCAGGCAAAGCCAAGGCTCAAGGGAATCGGCGTCGGTCAGCTCGGCAGCATAGAGTGGGACAATCCTCCTCATTCAGAAGAAAACTGGCGCACCAAGATGACAAGGCTCCTCGATGCCCTGGAGCAAACCGATACCGGCATCGTGTTCTCGGTTGACGAGATCGACGGATCGCTCGACGAGATGGTTCAGCTCGTCTCCACCTTCCAGCTCTTTGTGCGCGAGAATCGCAAGGTCGCACTCATGATGGCCGGTCTGCCTTTTCATGTGTCGACCCTGCTCACGGGAAAGACAACATCATTCCTGCGCCGCGCGGCACAGCATAATTTGGACTCGATCCCCTCCTATGAAGTCAAGGAGGCGTTTCGTCTAACTGTAGAGGAAGGCGGCAAAACCATAGGCCCGGATGCCCTCGAGGCTGCCACCGCAGCCATCAGCGGCTTTCCTTTTATGTTCCAGCTCGTGGGCTACCGCTCTTGGAATGCTTCGCGCAGCAACGCAGAAATCACAACGGAGTCGGTCGCAAAAGGCGTGGAAATCGCCAACGAAGAGCTTGCTTCGCGCGTGTACGATGCCACCATTGCCGAGCTCTCCAAAGGTGATCTTGATTTTTTGGGTGCCATGAATCCCGATGGCTCCCCCACCGAACGCACCACGATCGCCCAACGCACGGGCAAATCGAGCAACTGGATTTCTGCCTATCGACGCCGCCTACTTGAGGCCGGCGTGATCAACGAGCCGCGACCCGGCAAATACGCGTTCGCCTTGCCCGGCTTTGGGGCGTATGTACATCAAATGCGCTAGACTGCCCCTATACAAAAAGGCGGCTGCCCCTGGTGGGACAGCCGCCTTTTGCGTTAGATATGCCCGGCACTCGCCTTGCGTGACTAGGCGCGGGTCTTGATCTCCTCGGTGACCTTGGCCACAAAGTCCTCGACGGACATCTGGACGGTCTCGTTGGAGCGATCGCGGACCGAGATGTTGCCGGCCTCGACCTCTTTCTCGCCCAGGATCAGCATATAGGGCACGCGATCGATGCTGCGGGCCTCGCGGATCTTGTAGCCGATCTTCTCGTCGCGGTCGTCGCACACCACGCGGATGCCGGCTTCCTCGAGCTTGGCGCACACCTCGTGGGCGTAGTCGCGGCTCTTCTCGGACACAGGCAGGGCCTTGACCTGCACCGGAGCCAACCAGGTGGGGAACTTGCCGGCAAAGTGCTCGATCAGAATGCCGATGAAGCGCTCGATAGAGCCAAAGCACACGCGGTGCAGCATGATGGGGCGCTTCTTGGAGCCGTCGGCGTCCACGTACTCCAGATTGAAGTTGATCGGCATCTGGAAGTCGAGCTGCACGGTGCCGCACTGCCACGTACGGCCGAGCGAGTCCTCCAGATGGAAGTCGATCTTGGGGCCATAGAAGGCGCCGTCGCCCTCGTTGACCTCGTAGTCCATGCCCAACTTGTCGAGGGCGGTCTTGAGGCCCTCCTCGGCGCGGGTCCAATCCTCGTCGGATCCCATGGAGTCATCGGGGCGGGTGGAAAGCTCGACATGGTACTTGAAGCCGAACTTCTGGTACACGGAGTCGATGAGGTTGACCACACCCACGATCTCGTCGGTCAGCTGGTCGGGGCGCACGAACAGGTGCGCATCGTCCTGGTTGAAGCAGCGCACGCGGAACAGGCCGTGGAGTGCCCCGCGCAGCTCGTGGCGGTGCACCAGGCCGATCTCGCCGGCGCGGATGGGCAGCTCGCGGTAGCTATGCGGCTTGCTTGCATACACGAGCACGCCGCCCGGGCAGTTCATGGGCTTGATGCAGTACTCCTCGTCGTCGATGACGGTGGAGTACATGTTGTCCTTGTAATGGTCCCAGTGGCCCGAAGTCTTCCACAGCTGCTTGTTCATGATGAGCGGTGTGGAGATCTCCACATAGCCGGCCTTGTGGTGGATCTCGCGCCAGTAGTCGAGCAGCGTGTTCTTGAGGATCATGCCATTGGGCAAAAAGAACGGAAAGCCGGGGGCCTCGTCGCGCATCATGAAGAGGTCCATCTCGCGGCCGATCTTGCGGTGGTCGCGCTTCTTGGCCTCCTCGAGCATGTGCATGTGCTCGTCGAGTTCCTCTTTGGTGGCAAATGCGACGCCGTTGATGCGGGTGAGCATCTTGTTGTTCTTGTCGCCCTTCCAATAGGCGCCCGAGACGCCCGTGAGCTTAAAGGCCTTGAGGGCCTTGGTGTAGCAGATGTGCGGGCCCACGCACATATCGATGTACTCGCCCTGCTGGTAGAAGGTGATGCGGGCGTCGTCTGCCAGGTCGCCGATATGCTCGACCTTGTACTTCTCGCCGCGCTCTTGCATGAGGGCGATGGCCTCTTCGCGCGGCTTCTCGAAGGTCGTGAACTTGAGGTTCTCCTTGCAGATCTTTTTCATCTCGGCCTCGATCGCGGGAAAGTCGTCCTCGCTGATCTTGGTGCCCTCGGGCAGGTCGACGTCGTAGTAGAAGCCGTTGTCCGTGGCCGGGCCGTAGGCAAAGTCGGCCTCGGGGTACAGACGCTTGATGGCCTGCGCCATGATGTGCGCGGCGGAGTGGCGGATGACGTGCGTGACCTCGTCCGGGGCGAGCTCGTCCACATGGCCGTCGTTGTAGAGTGCCTTCATAGGTATGTTTTCTCCTCTCGGGATGCTTAAATGCAGCATTTGAACCTGCATCATTATAGGCAGGTTGCCTGGGTATACAAGCGCCCGCCGCGCCATCTTGACGCAGCGGGCGTAAATCCTCATGTCATGTGTGCCGAAGCTGGGATGCCAGAGCGCCGGCGCAGCACGCATGAGCTATTGGATGCGAGTTCGGCAGTAGGGGCAGACCTTCCAGTGCGCATCGAGCGGGCGATGGCAGCTGGGGCAGACGTTGCGCACCTGGGTGTCGCAGACCGGGCAGACCACGAAGTCCTTCTCGATGGGGGCACCGCACTGCGGGCAGGTGCCGTACTGGGCGAGCTGGCGCTCGCGCAGGGCCATGTCGAGCTCCTGCTCCTCGCGGTCGGCCGCATAGGAGTTGGGGCGCAGCACCAGGTAGGCGATGAGGCCCACAAACGGGATGAGGGCGATGATGCCCCAGGCCCAATAGGCGCCCACGCCGCGGCGGCGCGCGTCGATGAAGACGTAGACGACCGAGAGCACGTACAGAGCGACGATGAAGCCGACAAACGCGTAGATAACGCCCATGAGCTGCGGCGACATGAGCTCGGAGATGTATTTGGACATCCGAAGACCCTTCTGTAGCGGGATGATCTGTCTGAGTATAGCATTTGGCGGGGTGTTGGCGGGGTTGACGGGGGCTGGCGGGGCGCTTGCGGGGCGCGGGGGCGACGCTGTTGGACGGTTTTGGCGGCTGGAGTGTCCGGCAGCGTCGCTTCTGGGTGTGCGGGAGACAGCGCTGGACGGCTTCGGGCCCCAAAGCGTCCGGCAGCGTCGCCTTGGGGCGCGTGGGAGACAGCGCTGGACGGTTTAGGGGCCCAAAGCGTCCGGTGGCGTCGCCTTGGGGCGCAAAGGAGACAGCGCTGGACGGTTTCTCGCCGCAAAGTGTCCGGCCGCGTCGCCTCGGAGCGCGCGGGAGACAGCGCTGGACGGTTTCTCGCCCCAAAGTGTCCGGTGGCGTCACCCTCGCAACTCACCCCTCTCCCTTAGACCCCCGTCTCGTCCCGTACCCTCGCCCGCCCAACGCGCTACGATACCAAGCGACAACCAAACGATTCCACATACGAAAGGACAGCCATGGCACAGGCACATATCGACGAGGGGCGCATGGCCCGCGTGCTCGACGCGCTCGAGGCGCAGCACCCCGGCACCCAGCTGCTCATCAACGACCCGTGGTCGATCTATTACCTCACCGGCTTTTATGCCGAGATGTTCGAGCGCTTCTGCGGCGTGCTGCTGTCGCGCGATCGCGAGCCCGTCATCCTGGTCAACGCGCTGCATCAGCTGCCCGCGTACGACAACGCGCGCGTGGCGTACCACACCGATACCGACGATGTTGCCGATGCCATCGTCCGCGAGCTCGACCCTACACGTCCGCTCGGCATCGATGCCGTCATGCGCTCGGGCTTTCTGATGCCGCTGATCGAGCACCGCGCCGTGCCCAGCTTCTTCGTGGGAAGCTTTGCCGTCACAGCCGCGCGCACATACAAGGATGCTGCCGAGCGCGAGCTCATGCGCGCCTCATCGCTCTCCAACGACGCCGTGATGGCCGAGGCGATCGAGCTGGTGCACGAGGGCGTCACGGAGCGCGAGATCGCCGATCAGCTGCTCGGCATCTACCGCAAACACGGCTGCGACGCGTACAGCTTTCCGCCGATCGTAAGCTTTGGGGCCAACGCGGGCGACCCGCACCATGAGCCCGATGCGACCGTGCTCAAGCGCGGCGATGTGGTGCTGTTCGATATCGGCGGGCGGTACCGCAACTATTGTTCGGACATGACGCGCACGTTCTTTTGGGGCGAGCCGAACGAGGAGACGAGGCGTATCTACGATATCGTGCGTCGTGCCAACGAGGCGGCCGAAGCGCTGATTCGTCCGGGCGTGCGTATGTGCGAGCTGGACCGCGTCGCGCGCGATGTGATCGAGGAGGCGGGCTACGGCCCCTACTTTACGCATCGGCTTGGTCACTCGATCGGCCTGCAGGACCACGAACCGGGCGATGTGTCGCTCGTCAACGAGCAGATCGTCGAGCCGGGCATGACGTTTTCCATCGAGCCGGGCATCTATCTGCCGGGCCGCACCGGCGTACGCATCGAGGACCTGGCGCTAGTCACCGAGGACGGCACAGAGATCCTCAACCGCTACCCCCACACCATGCACATTTTAGGACGGGGCTGATTTTCGCATCAAATTTAGGACGGGGCTGATTTTCGCATCAAATTTAGGACGGGGCTGATTTTCGCATC
>ERZ808246.1153-NODE-1153-length-19652-cov-3.333469_pt1 | contig 19652 bp, 32 predicted proteins | sample MGYA00521083_ERZ808246 | MGnify/ENA primary metagenome ERZ808246 (study PRJEB31516, sample SAMN03275577) | gut metagenome | biome: mammalia-associated habitat; material: feces | host: Papio cynocephalus | place: Kenya | collected 2012-07-07 ... | reverse complement strand
ATAGTAACCGCTTGAGCCTATCTTAGCATAGTAACCGCTTGAGCCTATCTTAGCAGAGTCACCGCTTGAGCCTATCTGAGCAGAGTCACCGCTTGAGCCTATCTGAGCAGAGTTACCGCCATTATCATTCAAGTCTGTTAGTTTAACTTTAAATGGCGAAGTAATATCTTTTAACCACTCAACGCCTATATTAATAATATCAGCAATTTTCAGTTCTGCCTTAATCTTGATGTGCGAAGAGCAAACCTTTGTCGATTTACCCGTTCTGTCGATTTGCCCACTTTGCTCAACCTCGGCAAAACGAGAGTTAAGCATATCGTAATAGTCCCATACTTCCATTGGTGACTCACAGGCGTGAAAGCCACGCTTGCAGCATTCTATATCGCCATCAATATCATACTCTTTGCCAACTTCGTACTTAAAGTCTCGGCATTGCATGTCTTGGTCAAAACCCTTGTAAGCGATAATGTGATTGTTTGTTTCTTTTTTCTCCATGATGTAATATTTTTAGTTGCGTAACAAATGTATCTTAACTACCTTATGCACAGCCCTCGGCTGTGACATGTTGAAATCCCTAACCAACTGCTCTTCCAGTGCCTTATGAAAGACTGGCTTGTCGCTTTGCGGCATTGTTATGTCTGCCCTGAACTTGTAGCCGTTGTCGAGCGTGATGATGGCGGTACGCCGGATTAGGGGGGCAAATGGGTTATTGCTCATTTTCTTCTATAAATATTACGTTCTTGTTGTCCTTGCGCTCGTCGGCGGAGCAATGGATAGTGCGACAGGGGTTGTCGTAGATGTCGCGGCGGAGCCCGTCGAAGAAGCATCCGTTGCAAGGGGTGTCGCTCTCCTTGACGCGGAGGCGGACGGTGGAGCCTATGGGGTATTCTCTCATTGCTTTGTCTTCATTATGCCCTCATAAGTTTCCTTGTCCATCTTTCCTGCCGCAAATTGCCTTTCGACATACATGCGTGCCATGAGACCTGTAGCATATTCCAGACCTTTGGCGGAGATGTAGAGCTGGTTGTCGTCCATAATGTTGATTTCCGTCTGTTTGCCGTCCTTCTTGTAGGTGACCTCAAATCTAACGTTTTCGCCTTCTTCATAGACGTGGCACGACACTTCGAACAATTCTTTCTTGGGGGTTGTCTTTGTTTCTTTTACCATTGGTTTCTTGAAAAAAATGTGATTTATAATGTTGTCTGTCTCTTATTGCACGCTCATTTCCGCAGCTATTTGCAACTGCTCTATCTGCTGCTGTAGATAGGCTTGACGTTTGAGGGAATGGTCGCGCTCGGCGCGGGCGGACATTATGCAGATTGCGCTTATAGCGATGCTTACGATGGTAACAGCCGCGAGGGTTAGCCATGAACGACGGGTAACGAGATAGTTGATGCCGTTCCAGGTGTTGACGGCGATGATGGCATGGCAGCAAAGAAGCTGACGGAATGCCTGCGAGGTGGTCATTGATGTTTGCATAGTTGTTTTACTTTTTTATTGAATAAGCCTTACTGAGCCTTCTTAGGCCTTACTAAGCCGTGGAAACTGGAGAGCTGCTTTATAAGCCTTACTAAGCCTTCTTGGGCCTTCCTAAGCCGTGGCATTTTTGGGGGCTTAGGGCTAAGCCTCTCTAAGCCGAGGATTCTATGAGGAAAAGAGAAAAGTTCAGACCCTACAGGGAAGATTTGTTTGATGATTTGGAGGGCTGTGTCTGAGGGGACCAGACGATTCCAAGGCGTTTGAGCGTGCCGTCGGCGAAGGCATTGAGGGCGATGCGGGCATGACAACTGCGGGGGTTGCGCTCGTAGGCTTGAATTGCCGCAAGAATATTGGCTCGCTGCATTTCTGCTGTGCGGGCATCTCGCTCTGCCTTCTTGCGGATGGTATCTTGCTCCATCTCGTCGGCAGTACGCGGACGGGGCTGAGAGATGGGAGGAAGTGGCTGCGAGGTATGACTGTTTTTGGGCTGTTTGGCGGGGTCGAGATGGAGATAGCGCCCTTCAAGCGTGGAAAAGAAACCCTTGGCAGAGAAGACCCAATCGAAGGTTGCCCATAACTTGTCGTGGTTGAGATACTCGCTGCGGACCGCCATGTCTACGGCGCGACGGAGAGGGTCGGGCTTGCCGTCGCAATCGGCAAGCCGAGCGAGAACAAGGTCGCGACGAGTATTGCTGAAATGCATGACTGACGGAAGCTTGCACCCGGGAGTAGACTGGACGGATGAGTTCCAATAGGTCTGGATGGATTGCGGATCGAAAGATGAATTATCATTGGATGCGGGAATCATGGGGTTCTCCATACTCTCAGACTGAGCGGATGCGGAACGGGAATCGGAAGTTTGCTGCGGCAAGCTCTCGGAGTTTAAGGGACTCTTGGAAGCTGTCGAGGTCGGAGAGGACTTGGGAGACGATGTCGAGCGTTTTTTTTTACGCGGACGTCCACCTTTGCGTCCATTCTCGCGGGCACGGGTTGCACGGGCTTCATACCGCTCGCGGCAGATGTCGATGTCCTCGCGGATGAAGTTGAAGGCGACGAGAACGGACTGTTCCGTGTCGGCAGGAGGAAGTACGGACGTATTGGAATAGGCGAATACAAAGCGCATGAGACGACCGAGCTGAACGTCGGAGAGAGGAGAAAGGGTGTCGGCGAGCGACGGAGAGAGGAGAAATTTAGGATTCATACTGTTCGTTTTTTTGAGGATATGTGGATGACTAAGCCTCGCTGAGCCTTCTTAGGACTTTCTAAGCCGAGGGGTATAGGAAACGGGTGAGGATGATTTGACGCCGCCGTTATTGACTACAACTGCATCGAAATGGGACTGAAGCCAAAGGAGGGCGGGATGCGACCTTCAAAATGGAAGGTCGGACTGTGTGGGCGGAGCTGGCTGCGGTGGGATTGCTGCGGCGGACTGCTGGGCGAATATAGCGCCTTGCTGTACTGGAGGAGCGACGGATGGCTGAGATACCGGCTGGGAAGCCTGCTGGCGCGATACTGACCAAGCACGGATTTGGTTGTACCAGCGGCCTTGGTAGTCGTGGGCGTCGATGTCGATGGAAACGGTGAGATACTCGCCTGTCTGGATATTGAACTGCGAGATGCGGTCGGAGCCGAAAACGTCGAATGCAACCTTCTTAGGGTACTGCTCTTGAGTTTCAAGAACGTAGGTGTTGCACTGCCATTGTGTGCCCTTGGCGGATGTGCCGGTACGCGGAGGCAGGGCTGCGATGATTTTTCCTGTGATGTCCATAGTTGTTTTTTTTTATTGATTGATGATATTGTTGATAAAACCGTCGGCAAGACGGACGCGCTCTTCAAGGAGGGCGACATCGTCGGGCGAGCGGGGAATATTGACTATGTGGATTGGGCGCGAGAGCCAGGCACAGTACGAAACGAAGTCGGCGGAGGAGAGCCCCGTGCAGGACATCTCTGCCTGAACCTGCCAATAATACTCGGGCTTGACACGCTTGAGGGATGCTGCGTCGTGGATTTCGGCGACGTAGCGCATATGGGTGGCAAGCGATGGACACTTAATTTCAAGGCAACGCTGCTCGGGCAGGCGGACGATGCCGTCGGGCGAGGCGGCGAAGCCTTGAATGTCATCGTGAGGGCAAGAGGAAACCTCAAGAACCTCTACCCCACCCTGGAGGTCGGCGTAGAGGCGGCGAGCGGCTGCTTCCTGGTCGATGCCCCACTGCATAGCGCGGGTGACGAATGACGTCTGGTCGAGGTAGTCCTGAAAGATGTCGTCGTCGGCGAGGAAGTCGGGGTTGAATGTGCGCTCGGCTGCTATCTGATAGAGATAAGAGCGGGCGGTGTCGGTGAAGAGCTCGTCCTTCTTGCGTGGGAGGGACATGAGTTTGTGGACTTCGGAGCCTGTGATGTGGCCGAAGCGGACGCGATACCATTCGAGGGAACGCTGGTCGGAGCTGTTGTTAATCATTAGCTAAAAGTATTTTTGCTGGAACTTGCGGCGAAGGTAGTTGGCAACGTCTTCGGGCGTTTTTATAAATCCGTCATCAATATCCTTCTTTTTATAATCCCCATTTTTTTGGGTATTTAAATTTTCATCGCTATTCCATTGTTTTAAGAGATTGGAAGCATTGAAAAATGCGTCTTTAGTGCGCTGCTCAACCGTAAAATTGTCGAGCTGACGTTTCATTATCTGATTTGTTATCATTCCTTGTCCTCCTTTTTCGGTTTGGATGCGGTCTTGCGTGCGGCTTCGGCTGCCTTGTCGGCGATAGCATCGTGTTTGGCTTCCTCAAGATTGTCGACATACTCGGGGGTGAAGGCATCAATGTCGAGGTCCTGTATGTCGGAGATGTTGGTGTTGACGACAGCTTGGTCGAAGGTGACAGCAGACTGCATCTCAATGGACTTGGGGGCAAACTTGAGAATGGACTTGAGGACAGTTTTTTTGGCCATGCTGTCGAAGTCGGACTTCCACGGGGAGTTGTAGCCGGAGCGGAATGCCTGCGAGAACTTGGAGGCGTGTGCCTTGACCTGTTCTACAGACCAGTAGGCTGTCTTTGTGAATCCGTTGAGAAGCTCGAACTTGGCCATATAGCCTATGACATGGTCGGATTTTTTTTTGCTCTTGTCGAACACGTATTCCTCATCAAACTCATCGCCGGAAACATACTCGCCCTCATGGACAACAGCGGCGAGTATTTTCTTAAACTGTCCGCTGCGCTGGCAGAGCTGTAAGATACCTAAATCACTAACCCACCGATTTACCATTTCGATGGAGTGGACTATCTCTTCACCATTACAGGTGTCTCGCACTTGGACGTGTGATAAATTCACGCCTACTCGGTTACACTCATCACCGATAGTCTCTACACTCCAATACCTCCAAACATAACCAAGATAATGCTTCCTCCTTCCTTTCAGAACTTGCGTAAAATTACCACTATTCTGATTAAAATGTTCGGCAGCATCCTTTGTTGAGCGAAAATAACAGAAGCTAAATTCATCCTCCGTAAATCCATAAATTGCCTTATAGATAGGCGGATGTGGTATTCTTCCTTTGTTAGCTTCAGACTTCTTTCTTCTTGATTCAAAACACTTCTTTTAAATCAAGCTCATCTTTTTGGCATTCTTCCAAAACAGAAAAGGTAAAATTATTAAATCCGTATTTCTTTAACGCTTTACAGATTAATCTATTTCCTTTTGTGCTGCAAGGACACTTATGTTCCATCATTCTACGACGAAGGTCTATGCTCTGACCTACATAGGTTTCTCCTGTAATATTGTTTTTTAAAGAATAAATGCCAATCATTGTTTGAAAATATCAAAGCACGGTATTGCCCATTATTGGAGGGTTTCACCGTTAGCCATATTATATGACACCGTTTTTTCTTACGTTCACGAGATTTTACTTGACCATAACTTTTGGGTTTAGCCAACTTGCAGTTGACACTGCGAACCATAAGGTATGAGATAGGCCTGTCCGAGCGTGGGGACGACCTGTAGCTGCATCGTAGCCGCTACCATTGCCGCACCGATGATGGACATGGGTTGGGCGCGGCGGAGCTGCGGATTGCCGTTGGCGACGCTGATGACGGATGACATGAAGCTGTTGGCCATCTGAGGCGACGACCACACTTCGTTGAGTTTGCCGATGACCGCAGGGGAGTGCATAAGCTCGCCGAGGGTCATATTCTGCTGGGTTGTTACTTGTGTTGACATAATGTATGACTTGTTAATATACGGTACTTATAAAAGGTTGTGCCGAAGGCGTTGGTGTATGGGTAACAGAAACCGTCGCGGAAGTCGAGGGCGACAGCCTTGCACTGAACCTCGCGCACACGGGCGACAGGAATCTGCATAAGCTCGGGAAAACGCTGTCGGAGGTCGAGTGCGGTGAGCTTTGGGCGGGTGTTGAATGGATTATCTGACATTGTTGTTTTACTTTTTTATGCCTTGCTGAGCCTTCTTAGGCCCCTCTATGCCGAGGGGCTGAAGGGAAGGTGAGTTTTTTGCAGATATGAAACTGGCGTTACTCGAAAACGTCGAGGATTTTTGTCTCTGCAATTGATGAAATCTCATAGTCGATAGCTGTGGAGGACATGACCTGCTCGATGTTCTTGCGAGCAGACTCGATGTCGGTGGCCTGCACGAGGTAGTTCATAGCTGTGCGCGTTTCCTTGGATGTCTTTTCGTCGATGGTGACAAAATAGAGCTTTGCACGGAACCATCGGTCGTCGATGGCGGAGTCGGTGAAGAATACCTCGCGGTAGGGAGCGATGGCAAGTTTGGTGACATCGAAATCTCCAGAAACGAAGGGCGTAATCTCCTTGATGATGCGGGCCTCAGCCTCGGAAAACGAGAGGACTGTGAGAACATAGAGTTCGGATACTTTCTTGATGGTGGAATCTTCGGTCTGACTGTCGTAGCGGACGGTAGCCTCGAAGAATGTTGCTGTACGTGAACGCATAAATTTGATTTTTTTTAGGGTTTATAACTATAAGCCTTTCTAAGCCTTCCTGGACCGACTAAGCCGAAGGGGCAAGATAGACTTTTCTTTAATCGTATCGCCATTCCCAATGAGAGCAGACGTAGCCACCATCGGGACGGCGTAAGTCGGGATGCGGGCAGAAGCCCGTAGACTTGGGAAAGTCGCGCCAGAGGCAGTCGTGGCAGGATTTGTCAGTATTGTTCATGTTCGTTGTCTGACTTTGGCACAAGGGTGATGCAGGCGGGGAAGGCAGTATAGAAGCCGTCGAATTGCTCATCGACTTGTTCGATGTCGAAGTCGTCGAGCAGGCCGTCCTCTGCCTTTATGTAGACATCCTCCTCACTTGCGGAGGAGAGAATTTCTATCAGCTCTAATCTGTTCATAAGTCATGTGTTTAATGTTGTCGAAGTCATTTCGTGCTACATTTCCTTTCGGGTGTTCCATGAATAGCAGAAACATCTCGACGTAGCGTTGCTTGTCCTCACGGTACTTGTACATGAGGTAGATGGTAGCCGGACCGCAATGTCCTACGGTTTCGATGAAGCGAGGTTTCTCCTTGAGGCATTTCACGCAAAATTGCTCAAGGTTTTCCTCTCCTTCAATCCATTTTGTCATTAACATAATTTGTGGGCTTTCTGTTTTTGTTTGCCGTCGTGTCTCGGCGATTTGCTTGGGTGTTGTTCTTGCGAGAGTTCCTGACAGTAAGACACGCCGGCATTAGGTTAATGCTTCCGTCTATTCGCCATCGCCTTCGGGCGGGCGGTGGGCGTTGATTACCGATTGTGTCATGCCTGCGACTACAAAGAAGAGGAAAGCGAAACAGATTATTGAGAAAATCAATATTTTCATTGGATTGTTATTCTATTATTGAACTAAGCCTGTTGAAACTTGATACCATAGCGACACGTATAGTATGCTTCGCGCGGGTTACGGCGTGTCTGCGAGTCGTAGTAGAGGGTGTATGGTCCTCCGATGGGAGAGTCGGAGAAATAGTCGTATTTTGCGCGGAGGTACCAAAGAGCGTGCTGAACATTGCGAGGAATGCGCTGAAGTTTAAGCTTTGTTTTTGTGGGCATACCGGAATTGGCGCGGAAATGCTCCATTCGGTAGGTCCGCGAGATGCTTTTACCTCGTCGTGCAATGACATCGGGCGTTTGGGCGCGCAAACAGGCATTTATAACTTTCTGACGGAGGCGCGCGACAGTATCGGGTGTATGCGCGACCTGAAGACGTGCAGCAACCTGTATTACACGAGACTTGGTGACAGAAAAGCGCTCGGCTATCTCGCCTGCGGAAAAGTGGGGATAGTACTTAACTACTATGTCGCGATAGCGCGAGCGGGTGCAAGAAGTGGCGGTCATAGGCTGCCTCCATCTTTTTCCCACGGTTTGGACGCGGGGTTCTTGAAAAGGTGCTGATAGGCTTCAGCACCGAAGCATTGCCATTCGCCTGATGAAAACTCGACAAGGTAGTCGCCAGAGAGAGCTCGGAGGCGTCCGCGAGTGCTTTCGGGAGAAAGCGTGACATATGAAATTCGCTTGCCTACTTCACGAAAGACGGCGGTGACGCACGGGAGGTGGAAAAGTTCCTCGTAGGCGTCGGAGGTGATACGTATTGTTCTTGTTACTTTCATAATCGACGGATTTTATGGCGGAGTTGCGGAGATTCGGACTCCGCTCGGATGGCCACGCTCCCCAGGGAGCGGGTACACGGACGATAATGAATACGTTTATTTCATGGCCAAACGTGTCCGCTCCCGCTTTGCGAGCAGTCCATGACTTGCCAGTTGCTCATGGCACAACTCCAACAGAGAAAAAATGTATCCACGGCGGAGGACCTCGGAACCGTCGTGCCGTGGATACTACCCTTTAAGCATCAATGAAAAAATTGGAGAAATGGCGGGAGTCGAACCCGCATACTACCCGTCAGTAAGACCAAGAGGCATTACCATTATGCTACGTTTCTGGACATTAAAACATATAACACAAATAATATGATGTTTCAATTTTTTGCGTGATTTAGAGTCATTCACGCGAAGACTCGCCGTTTTTGTTGTCCGGCGACCAGACTGTGACGTGTTCGCGGGTGCCTGCGCCGACAATTCTTCGTTCCGGCGTGGTTCAACAGGCTACTTGACACAGAAAAGCTGGATTTCCGTGCTACGGGAGCCCTTTCGGGGCATCATGGCAGCCATTGCCGCTCTGCCCTTACTTACATTGCGCCCGTGCACTGCTGGTAACAATATTTCAAAGAACCAAACATTGAAGTGGCAGGGAAGGGAATCGAACCTACTCGTGCTTAGCGAAAACTACAACCGAATTGGATTTATTCTAACATTTTTTACTAACTAAAACATTTATGGCTACATCTTAAAGCACAAGCCGCTCCAGTATGCGGTTTCCCTGCCGTAGGAAAGCCCCTATTTTCGCAAACTGAGGCTTCAATGGAAATTATACAAAATTTAAAACCTGATGTCGCGGAGGCGGTCTGCGAAACCGCTTGCCATACTTTCATTCCGTGCATACTTTAGAAAGCCGCGTTCGCCCTTTCCAAGAAGTGCACCGAGGCATTGTGTGACAATGCGCGTCACTTCGCGAAAATGAAGGAAAATTCTCGTGTAACAAACACCCTGTCTGAGAATTTCCCTCGTCTGCACGCTTGCAGACTTACATCAGAACGGAAATTAGTGCGTATCACTACGCAAAAAATTATAAGTCATAAACGAATAATTAACTCTTGGATATTGTCAGCAGACGCGACTGCGTTTTATGAGATTGTCGATGTCGCGCTTTAAATAAAACACCTTTGCCCCGATTTTATAGAACGGTAGTTTTCCTGACTGCCGGAGTCGCTTGAAGAAGTCGGGGCCTGCATCGAGGTAGCTCTGTGCCTCACGATTGGAGAGCCAGATTTTGTCGATTGGGGTGACGGTTGCGTGTATCATAATCTTTCTGCTGCTTATTGTTTTACTTGCTTGCCGTTACCAACGGCGTACATATCCGAGCTCGTAGGCCTTCTTGCGGATGAGGTTTTGGGTGTCGGTATCGGCGTCCCATTCAAGGGCGCGCTTGACAGTGGCGACCCCTACTCCACAGGCCTCCGCCAATTTTTTTTGGTAGCCTATGCGAAGTTTTATTGGCTTTCTCTTGGTCATATTGGTCTTTTTGTCTATATTTGCATAATAAATACTAATTGAGCCAATCGTGAGCTATGGGGATTGTTTCACGATGGCTCTGATAACGGTGACAAAGGTAGTTAATATTGACCTTATAGCCAAATATTACGACTATAAAGACTATATTTTTAACTTTTGTTGTTGTTATTATTGGTTAAAAGGCTTATTTTATACATAAATTAACACATATAATATGGACGAGTACGTTTCAGCAAGAGTTATCGAATTAATGGAAGAGGGCCATTACACTCAAGCAAGTTTTGCTCGAAAATGTGGTCTGAACTACCAAAACTTCAACAAATATGTAAATGGGAAAAAGGAATGGTCGGACAAGGCCACAAATAAAATCAGCGATGCACTGAACGTAAGCTCCAGGTGGCTTCGCGATGGCATTGGCGAGAAATTTCTTGGCGCTTATCACAAGGACAAGAAAGAAGGCAATGCACAACTTGCTGCTTTACGCGACATTAGCAGGGACGTAGATGACTATACACATGTGGTGAACACTATCAACGGCGAACACAATAGCGGAACGCAGACTATACAAACTGGAGATAGCGAGGTGGAGAAACTACGCCAGAAGGTCGCAGCTTTGGAGGCTGCCTTGGCCGAGAGAGAAAAAACCATAGACCTGCTAAGAGATATCATCCAAAACAAATAACATAAAAAACGTACCCCGCAAATAATATGGGACATAAAACACTGATTAGCAAGCCATTACTCGACGTACATAATGTGAAGAAAGCATTGTTTGTTTTTGTTGCCAGTGGTCCATAACATACTGTGAAACAGTCTATTATGGATTTTATTCGTTAGAACAACAAAGTGATAAATACGCGAGATACTGGGTTTTCGGGGGTTTTCGGGGGTGAATAAGACGCGAAATCGTACCCTATTCCGTGCCCTTTTTTAGAATTGACAAAAAGTTGAAAGTATGAAGTATAGAGTTTATGTCGACGAGTCGAAAAAGAGGAAGGATGGACAAATGCCCGTGCTGCTGATTTTCGAGGACTCGGGGAAGAGATTCAAGGTCGCAACTGGCCTTTTCACTAAAACGAAGTTCAAAGGCAGGGAATTTCCCGAAGTAGAACCGAACGCGAGAGCCAAGACAATTGCGCTGGCGAGAAAGCTACTGAGGATTGACGAACACCTGATCGTGACGGAGAATGAGGCATGGACGGACACGCAGGCTTTCGTGAAGGGGGTATTCGGGGGAGAGGAGCGTGCGGTGATGACGCTGGAGAAGTATGCAAAGCAGTTCGCGGAAACAAGGAATGCAGAGGGAACACGCAAAATTTACAGGCAGACTGCCGACAAAATTGTGCGTTACGACAACAAGGCGACTTTTGGCGGCGTGACGCAACGGTGGCTGGAGGGGTTTGACGGATGGCTTGCCAGGACGTGCTCGGCGATACATATGCGAAATCTGAAGGCTCTGATGAACTGGGCGTTTGACGAGGGACTGACACAAAATATGCCGTTCAGAAAATTCAAGATAAAGCATGAACGGGTGAAAATTAACAACGTGCCGGTGGAGAGGCTAAGGGAACTGCGGGACTGCAACGTGAACAGGGGGAACGGGATATACAGAGACCTGTTTATGCTGTCGTTCTACCTTGCGGGCATCAACCCGGTGGACTTACTGAACCTGACGCGCGAGAACGTGAGGGACGGACATGTCGTGTACAGAAGGCACAAGACGGGGAAGCTGATTGAGGTGCCGCTGACAGACGAGGCGCGGAGGATAATGGACGTCTACAAGGGCGAGAAACATCTGCTGTGGGTAGTGGAGAAGGAAAAGTCGTACCTTGACTTCACAACCAAATGGAACAGGCAGATAAAGACGATTGCCCCGGTGACACCGGGACGGAACAAGAGGGGACATACGGTGATGATGAAGGGCGAGCCTATAATGCCTGAGGCGACGGTGTACACGGCAAGGTACACATTCGCGAGCATAGGTGCGGAGCTGGAGATTCCGAGGGAAACTATCGCGCTGTGCCTGGGACACTCGTGGGCGGACGTGACAAGCCACTACATTGCGTATGACCAAAAGAGGGTGGACGACGCTGTGAGGAAGATTGTGGACTACGTGAACGCAGACTTAAAAAATGAAGGGTGCCGAGAGGTCTGAAACTTCTCGGCACCCTTGGGGTTGTTGCGGTGGAAATCCGGGGACGGGATAGGAGGCTCCCTTGGGATGTCCCCGGATTGGGTGATGCAAAGATGGGGATTTTTTTTTAGACGGCAAAGGATATGAGGGAACGTTAATGTTTTTTAAGAATTAGAGAACGGACGAGAAACTCTGACATTTAAGCCTCATTGAGCCGTCCTAAGCCTCTCTAAGCCGAGGGAAAGAGTGAGGAGTGTTAAGCTTCCTAAGCCGAGGGGAAAAGGAATATTCTATCTTGAACAACCGGATTAAAACAATACAAAATGCTGCTGCTGCTGCCGCTTCTTAGCTGCGTCAGCAGCTTCTTTATTATATATGAACGTTAGTGAATATATAATACATATAATACTATATATGTATATATAGGTTTTGGTGGTTTTTTCTCACTGATTATCAGATAGTTATGATATGTCGGAGAATGTTGCTAAAACCGATAAAAACCGACTGGGTTTTTGGGGTTATTTTTAGGGTCGAAAACGGGCGGTTTTGAGGTGCTCATAGGCCATTGCTGACCTATGAGATTTGAGGCTTTTGTAGAGAGCGATGAGGGTTATTCAGACTGTGCATTGCGTGAGCTGGGTTTCGGAGCTGGCTTCGGGAGAAAGGGCGTGAGCTGGCTCGGAGCTGGCTCGGAGCTGGCGGAGTGGTACGGCTCGGAGGCCGTACCTCCTATTGGAGGGAGTTGGAAAGCTGCGAAGGCTTCGGGGGAGAGGGCGATGCGCGATACAATGTAGCGCTGTGTCATGGCGATGTTGGGGACATTGCCGGACATGTGCCCCATCATCATGGCTATCTGCTCCAGGGCGACACCCTTGAGGGCGAGGTTGGTGGCGAAGGAGCGGCGGCCGGTGTGGGTGGAGACGAACTCGTACTTGTGTCCTCGGCGGTCGTGTCCTGCCTGGAATACCTTGACGGCGGAGTCGATGCCGCAGGACTGGCACATGAGGCGTATGTTGTCGTTGTAGGAGCGTGTGGTGAGCTCCTGCGGCTCGCGCGGGGACGTGCGGACGAGATACTGGGGAAGCCATGGGTGGACGGGAACTGTTACGGCGGTGCGTGTCTTTCGGGAGACGTATGTGATGGTGCGTCCGTCGGGGGCGAGGTTCTCGGTGGAGAGCCGCTGGCAGTCGGAGAGGCGTGCCCCGCATAGGCACTCAAGCATGAAGATGCGCTTGGCATGGCGCATGGCGATGGTGCGGGGGTGATAGGCATGGATGCGCGCTATCTCGTCGTCGGTGAGGGCGACGGCGGTTGTGGGGACGCGCTTGGCGTGGAGCACCTCGCCGAACTTGAGCGAGGGAACGGGCTTGGAGGAGTTCTCGCGGATGACAGCGTTGACCTCGGCGAAGATGGTACGCGCGGAGTTGGGGGCGTAGGAGTCGATGACCTGCTCACGGAAGTCGCGCAGGTTGTCGTCGGTGAGGTCTTCCCACTGTGGGGCGTGTCCGATGATGTCGCGGAAGATGTTGACTACCTTGACGCGTCCGGGATGCTTCCATATCCATGCTCCGTAGAAGGTGTGGCGCCACGGAAAACCGTCGTATGTGGCGAAGTAGCCCTGTCGGATTGCGTTGGCGTATTTGTCCTGCTGGTCGGTGGTGAGAAGCTGCTGCCAGCGGCGTGTTGTGAGTTGCTGTGTCATAATTGTATGGGATTTTTTTGTTTGCAAAGATAATATTATTTATAATATGGATGGGGCGAGGGCAAAAAAAATAATGGGGGGATAGAGGCTTAGGTAAAGGCAGACAAGACTTTCTGCTTTTCCTAAGCCTCTCTATGCCTTCCTAAGCCTCTTTAAGCCGTGTGGTTTTGGAGCGGACTCTTTTAGCCGTGGGGCTTTGGAGCGGTCAAGCCTATCTAAGCTGTGGGGATGACGATGCGGAAGCCTCGTATCTCGGCGGCTGCCAGTGATGCAAGGGTTTCAATCATAATGTTGAAGGCTTCGGCGTACTGGCGTTGCAAATGCTCCTTTTCGGAGCGTGAGATTTCTTTGGAGGTGACAGCGGCGATGAACTTCTCCTCGGCACGCTCAAGATAGGTGATTGTAAGACGGATGTTGTCGTCGAAAATCTCTTTGTTTGGTTTTTCCATAATTTTCATCGAGTTTTAAGAGTTAATAAATAAAATGTTGGTTGTTATTGCTCCTGCTGCTCGATGAGGGGCAGGATGTTGTGGCGCTTGAGTGCTTTTCTTAGTGATGGCGCAACCCACACTGCATTATTGCCTTTAATGATGTCAATGACATCTGTTTCTGAGAGGCTAAACCATTCCCCATTGACATTTTTACTTTCATATTGCCTATGCAGCTCGTTTTCTATATCGGAAGCGAAATAAGCTATAATTTCTAATGTGGCGTTACCTATACGGAGCGACTTTTCTCTTTTGTAGACATCAGAGCTCTTCCCTATTTTTATAAGTCCTGAACTATCACTTGCAAGGTAAGTATTGTATTTCTTCTTGTCTTTTTTAAATGGACCTAAAAATTCAATAACACCTTGGATGAGCAGGGACATCGAACTTACTTTGTTCGAGTATGCACCACAACACAGTAAGCGGCTTAACCCTAAAACTTCATTGATTGTGTAAGGCTCACGTAAATTATGTAGCGTTTCGTGGAGTAATCGAGAAATAGTTTCTGTTAAATTTGTGTCATCACCCCAACATATATAGTCTTGTATAATACCTTTCTTGTCTTTCAAAACAGCAACCATTGGGAGAGCGTAAACGAAACTTTCTGTTGCAGTATACACGCAGTCATGTTTATCAAAATCAATTACCCCTGAATTTGACAATTCCTTTAACTTTGCCTCAAAAGAAAGAAGTATCTCTGAAGCCTGCTTCTTGGTTATAATCTCAGGGATTTCAGAAAATGCAGCTTTGATTTTGTTGAAATCTTCGATGCTTGACAGTGTCACTCTACCATGCTTAGTGAATATACATTCAAAAATATTTTCAATATTTTGAATGATGTCATTTGAAATTAAAAATCTCACTTTTAGATTTCGTTCTTCTGTAGAATCCACTACATAGTTTTTGTTAGAAATAGCCATTCTAAGAGCTATTTGTTCTGCAAGTGAGTGTACAAATTGTTCTTTGTTGTCTGCGATGGCAGACGGAATGATTTCTTGCATCATTGTGTTGTAAGCATTTAAAAATAGACGATGTGGAGACTTTATACAAAAGAAAGCGGTCTCACGTTTGCGCTGCTTACAACACAATAGTCCTACTCTCGCAGGGTCTTAATGTTACGCAAAGTGAAACCGCTTAGGATGTATGACATAATCACGAGCCAATGACGACACGGACTTGCATATTCTGAAAAGTGGTCCAATAGTGGACATGAAAAATGCCCAATCTTGGCAGACGGGCAATGACCGATGCCCTGACGGAATAGACGAACTATTGTGAAGTAAGCACTGCAAAGTTACGAAAAGTTTGCGAGGCGTGCAAGTTTTTGGGGAGCTTTTTTGAGGAATTTTCACGTTTGAGGGTGGTTGGGTAGGACGCATAGGACGGTTGGGTCGAATGCGTCGTTGATGGCGTGGGGGGTCTACATCTGGCTGGCGATGTTGAGGACTTTGATTTTGTGCATGTAGTTGCGTAGGGCTTCTTCTGCTTTCTGTCGTTTCAGCTTCTCTTCTTGGAGCTTGGAACGGAGGACGGTGACTTGCTCGGGGGATGTGTTGCCATAGGCACGGAGGCGCTCCTTGAGTTTGTGGATGAGGTCCTGCTGGTCTTTGTTTTTCCGAACCTGGGCTGAATAAGCCTCGCCGCTTTGTAGGTTCTTGCAACGTGTGTGGAGAGACAGGTTCTCATCTACAAGACGCTGGTAGTTGCGGAGGATGTGGAGCATTTGGCGCTCGAAAGGAACGTCGGGATTGGAATTCTTGATCATAATCTTTACGTTTTAATTGATAATAATGGTTGATATGAGTGCAAAGATAATGCTTTTGAGGCGGAAATGCTCTTGTGGGTGGAAAATTTACATGCAGAGGGGTGGAGATTGGAGGGGTGCTCCCCTGCCCTATTATGGGGCGAGGGGAGCGGAGGCAGAAGGCTAATTGTTGTCGGGGTACAAATGGGTTAGGTGTCTATTTTTAATGACACTGTCTTGTGGAATGATATATAACTGTATATCATAAAGGGTTGCAAAGCCATCAATGCTTCTTTTGTTAAAGAATACAGACATTTTTTTAGATTCCGAGAGCCATTCGTACTCGTGGACATAAGCATCAAATTGCGCTCCTGGAACATTGTAAGTCGTGTCTTTGGCTTGTTTGTAGGTGTTACCGATATTCTTGAAAATTTTGTTCATCACAGACTGGTATTCAGATTCCTTGTCAAAGTTGCGGCTAAAAAGGAACAGGCCGTTTACAAGTCCATTATATGTTGAAACGATGCTTCGATTGAAATTTATTCCGAGAAAAGTATTGTCAACAAGGTTATATAAATTTTTGTTTTCAATGTCTGGTGTCATAATGCCCCTCTCGACAAGGCGCATTGCGGTATCTCCGACCTGGATTGTATTGTTAAGATACAGACTGCTGTCAGAATGTTGTGGTACGTTTTCAGCGATGCCGTTATGACACGTGGACAGACATCCGGATAAGAGTATTGGTAATATGGAAAGGGAAAGTCTAAACATAATTCGTAATTATTAAAGAATGTTTATATTGGTTATGGTTTGTGTCCTGCCAGGGGCAGGATGGTTTGGGGGCGTCAGTCGTCGTCGTTTGGGAGGAGATTGTCCCAGAAGGGGTCTGAGTCGGGGTCGTCGGGTGCATCATCGCCGGAAGCCTTGCCTCCGTTGACGAGGGCTTCCATGTCGACACCGTCAAATTCGAAGTCGTTGTAGACTCGCAGCCAACGGCAGGCAAAGCCCTTGACCGGCTCGTCGCGGTCGGAGGCATTTCGGACGAGACCGTCAAAGGTTACGTCGAGGAGTTCGCCTCCGCCAGCTTCCGTTATTTCCTCGTTGTATTGGAAGTCGAGGAGATGGAAGCGCCGGATGAACTCGGCATAGTCGGCGATTTCGCCACGCGCTGCCGCGATGAAAAGCTGATACTCAAGATTGATAAACTTTTCGCGGACGGCATCTGCTTCTTTGCTCATAATTAAGGCTCTTGACCGTGTTGAGCGGAGGGCTGAAAGTGTTATATCATGTTGATGCTTTGTCGTGTTATCCAGGTGCCCCAGGCTGGCAGCTGGTCAAGCAACAAGCCTTTGAGGTCCTTGGCGTGGTACTCGTCGCACAGTTCGTCTGCATGTACGTCATCAATGCACCAATACCGCTTTTCCCCTGTCGTGATGTTGACAAGCAACATCACGACAAAGGGGTAACGGTCAATTGTATCTATTATCTTATACATTATTCAAAGTAACCGTCTTGGCAGACCGTTAAAAATAAAAGGCAGAGGCTCCCATTCAACAGTAACCCAGTCTTCGTAATCAGCAATTTCTTTTTCCATCTTAGGGTATGCGCCTTGCCAATCTGACAAGAAGTAGCAAGCGCCATCCTCGTATGCCACGAATGACGTTTTAACGTCATAATCGTCACCTTTCGCTTCCGCAAAAACAAGGAAGCAACCTTCTTCACTTAATTCCTTTATTTCTGTAATATCGTAATTGATATGACAGGCGGAATTATTAAATTCCGCCTGTTCTATTACAGACTTCAAATATTCTTTTGTAGGCATATATCTTTGACTTGACCGTGTTGTCGAGGGCTGATGTTGTTAAAAAATATCTGCCATGCTTCCGTGTCCGCTGAATTGCGAAAAACGTACTTCATAGCCTGTTTCCTCGTCCTCGTAAGTAGAATAACCGTTGTGCCATTCGCGCGGAGCATCCTCGGCACGGTCGAAAGCAGCGAGCACCTCCTTCGCCTCATTGTCATCCTCGTCGAGAAGTTTGTAATTGTAATCATAATCATTGTTTACTTCTCCCGACTTGCTATATAGCAATACTGATTTCCAGTTGCTTCCACCCCAGTAATTCCAATAGAGCGGCTCGTCGTGCCACACGTGCTCATCGAGCCAGTCGGCGGCAAACTTGCGTATCTCCTTAATCTTGTTGCTCTTCTTTGCCTCGTTGAGAGCATCCGTGTCCGACTGCCACTCATCATAGCTAATCTCATTGTCGTCCTCCAGGATGAAGAAGAGTCCTTTATACTTGTCTTCAAGCTCACGCTGAAGGTCCTCCCAACAAGTTGAATCTTCGTTTTCAAGGCTATAATCATAGCTTGTGCCATCGGCTGCGTAATTCTCTATCTCCTTGGCAAGAATTACGAGGTACTGAGGATAACCATCCTCATAACCGTTGTTCTTCAGAACTCTTACGTCGTCTCTTTCCATAATTTATAATGTATAAAATATTTATTTTAACTTAAAAAATATTACTTACTCATATCTACGAAAGAAATAATGTTTATCTTTGCACCGTCAGCCGTAAAAGGCTGTGGATTGAAACGTTCAAAAGAACAAAATTTCTACTATTGTAGATGAGTCGAGATTTGTTCTCGTGAATTAAGCCCTACCTCATAAAGGTGGGGCTTTTTTGTGCGGATTAGTTAATCTCAATTACATTGTTGAAGTAGTCGTCATCACCCGCAGCTACAGAGAACTGTACGTTCCTAATGCGAACTTCATAGTCGGAATATATGCTCTCCTCCTTCCCGTCAGCGTACTTCACGATACCCAGGAATACCCCATTGGTCGGAACCTCGCATATTGCTCCGTTAATAATCGCAGTAGGCTTAATAACCTGTGCGGGGACTGTGATGTACTTAACAGCTTCCCTGAAGCTAATCTCATTGTACTTAGATGTCTTTATTTTCATAATTTCCTCGCTTAACCGTGATGCGTAGGGCTTGGTTAATTGTGGCTGAGGAAGGAGGCTTGATGAGCCTTGCTGTGCCTTCCTGGACCGTTTTAGGCTATAGGGGTGTGGAATGCTGGCGTCATGTGAGGGTGACGGTGTAGCAGGGGATGCCGAACACCTTGTGCTTGCGGGAAACGATGAAGCCGCAGAGCTTGAGGAGTCCGACGGCGTTGGTGGTGTATGGCTCGTCGACGAGGATGTAGGGGAAGCCTATCTCGTCGGTGTAGCCGAGAGTGCCGAAGCGTCCGCCAAGGAACGGCGGCAGTGGGTAGTCGTAGAAGAACTTGCCGTCGCGCGAGACACCGAATTCGTCGGGGGTCTTTGCCGTGTACTCGGTGCAGGCGTGGAAGCCTGAGGAGGGCGTATTCTCGTAGTCGAGGAAGCGACAGGGGAACACGGTGAGGCTGGCGGAAACGTCGTGGCTCTCGAAGAAGGAGGCTACGGCAGACTGGAAGCCTGCGGTGTCGAAACGGGGGGCGGCATAGCCCTTGCGCTTGAGGATGTCTTGGGCGCGGATGATTTTGGATACTGCCATAATACTTTTTTGTTTTGGTTTGTAGTGGCGGAGGATTTTGACATCACTGCGCCTTCTTGGGCATTTCTGAGCTGAGGGAACTGGAGGGCTGATTACTAAGCCTTACTGCGCCTCCTTGAGCCTTTCTAAGCCGAGGGATGGAATGTTGGTGCAAAGATAGCGATTTTATGGCTATCTTATGGCGATTTCGCGATTTTTTAGAAGAAAAAGACGCGCTTGCGGCTGTGCCAGCGTGGATGTAAAGGATTGATGTAATCCGGTTGAGGATCGACAGTGAAGCCAGGTGGAAACCTGGTGGAGCTGTCGAGATACGAAACCGGATTGGTGAATTGGGCCGCACGGCGCGTCGGTGGGGACCGCTGGAGTCTGTAGGGATGGATGGTTGGGTTGTGGGCACAGCTGCGGACGGGTGCGATGGATATAAGTGACT
>ERZ808246.1152-NODE-1152-length-19657-cov-3.142230_pt1 | contig 19657 bp, 15 predicted proteins | sample MGYA00521083_ERZ808246 | MGnify/ENA primary metagenome ERZ808246 (study PRJEB31516, sample SAMN03275577) | gut metagenome | biome: mammalia-associated habitat; material: feces | host: Papio cynocephalus | place: Kenya | collected 2012-07-07 ... | reverse complement strand
GGCGGGGTGCCCCGCCAGGCCGTGGTGGCGGAGCTGCCCGGCGGCATCAGCGACGAGGCCCTGGCCGCGTTCTGCGCCGGTCCCATCGAGGTGCTGGCCGAGGACGGCAGCACCACCGCGACCTACACCGGCCCCTTCCGCGTAGTCTCCCACGGGCTGAAACTGACCCGCACCAGCGAGGACAGCGACGTGGCCGCCCTGACGGCCCAGGTGGCTGCGCTGGAGGCCAAGCTGTCCCAGGAGCAGAGCGAGAAAGAAAGCGCCCAGAGCGCCCTTGCAAGCCTCAACGCACAGCTCTCCGCCCTCAAGACGACCCTGGAGGCCAGGGACGAGGACCAGGCCGTGTCTGACACCCCCGTGGAGGCCACGGATGAAGCGAGCGGCGTGTAAGGACTGGGCAGAGGCTTCCTGCCTGATCTCCAACCTCCTGGCCGAACTGGAGCAGCCCTGCCGGATGTGCCGGGAAAACAACCTGGTGCTGACCGGGCGCTCCCCTACCGGCGAGACCGTGACCATCCGGCTGGGGCCGGACCTGGTGCTGGAGGCCGAGGGCTGCGACGACCTGCTGGAAGCAGCACGAAAGCGAGGGTGCCCTGATGGCTGACAGACAGGCCGATGACTTCAAGCTGGGCAACAAGGCGGCTGATATGTGGCTTTACACGGCAGACGCCTGCGCCAACGAGAAGGTCATCCCCAAGAAATACCGCTACACCACCGGCACGGCCCTGATGAACGGCGCGGAGGCCATCTGCTCGTGCATTGAGGGCGCAAACCTCATTGACCTGCGGGAGAGACCGGCGGAGCGGCTGGCGATGCAGCGGGAGGCCCTTTGCGAGTGCAAGAAGCTGGAGCGGAAGATACTGCGGATGGCAGAAAGCAAGCAATACCCCGGCGTGAGCGGCCAAAAGGCTGCGACCTGGAGCAAAGCGGTGATGACGGTGCGCTATATGTGCGCCGCCTGGTACGAGAAGGACCGGAGCCGCGCCGCCCAGGCGAGAGAGGATGTTCGGCGGCGATAGCTGCCTTTCATTGGGGTATAGCCTGTTCGCGCCGTCAACTGGGGCCTGCGCTCCCCGAACTCGAATGCCAACAACGCGTACAACATCAACACCGACGGCACCGTGAACAACAACAACGTGTACAACGCCAACTTCGCGCCCCGCCCCGCTCTGATGGAATTACCGTGTACAAGTAGCCCTTGCGGCGAAAGCAGAGGCCCATCATCAAAGGAGGCTATATCCCGTCGTCCGTGGGCATGAACACGGGGGACAAACACATGGCACCGACGCTGCCAGGCTCGCTACCGGGGAAAGCCCCGGACACCTCCGGCGGAGGGAGATACTGGCCGCTATCAGCGATGCCGGACCTGCGCTCCACCATCCGAAAACCAAGCAAGGATGTGTGTTATGACCTATCAGGAACTATGTTCCTTCGACACCCTATGGACGGCCTACCACCGGGCCAGACGGTGCAAGAGGAACAAAAAGAGTACGGCACCCTTCGAGTACAGCGCAATCGAGGAGCTGCTGATACTATCAAAATCGCTTTTGCAAGGGACGCACCAGCCGGACCCGCTGGACGCGTTCTATATCTACGAACCCAAGAAGCGGCTTATCCAGGCCCCGACGTTCCGGGACAAGGTGGTGCAGCACGCGCTCACGGATTACATCGTCTACGACGAGCTGGCCCGGAGCTTCACGCTGAACACCTACGCAGCCCAGTACGGCAAGGGGACCCACTACGGGCTGGAAACGCTGAAACGGCACATGAGGACCTATTTCCTGCGGCGGAAGGGCGCGGACGAGGCGGTACGCAAGGCCGCCGGTCTGCCCTACCGGCCCATGGAGGAATGGGACTACGCCGAGGGCTGGGTCATCAAGGGCGACATCCGCCACTTCTTCCAGAGCATCGACCACCAGCGGCTCAAGGCCGCGCTGGAACCCCGGTTTCCTGACCCGGACATCCGGGCGCTGATGTGGCGATACATCGACGCCGTGGACGAGGGCCTGGCCCTGGGGCACCAGACGAGCCATATCTACGCGGTGTTCTTCGTCAGTTCCTTCATGCACTATGTGGGCGAGAAGCTGCACCTGCCGCTGGCGGGGATGTATATGGACGACTGGTATGTGATCTGCCCGGATAAGGCGACAGCGGTCAAGGCTCTGGGCCTTGCAAGGCTTGAATTTGCCAAGCTGGGCCTGGAGCTGAACGACAAGACCAACATCTTCCCCTTGCAAAACGGCATCGACTTCTGCGGCTTCCACACCTATTTGACCCGGACGGGTCAGGTGGTCAGCAAGCTGCGCTACTCCTCCATCAAGCGGATGAAGCGACGCATCCGGCTATGGGAGAAGCAGTACGCAGCGGGCGAGGTATCGCGGGAGAAAATCATGGAGAGCTTTACTGCCTGGGAGGCGCACGCCAAACACGGCGACACAAAGCAGCTCCGCAGAGAAATGCGGTCCAGGTTGTTGATGGCTCTGGACCGCGCAGACGAGGCCAGGCGGGCGGCGGGCGTACCCGCTGCCCGGCCTGGACCTGACGAAAGGAGAACAAAACGATATGGGACAGTTACTTTCCAATCTGGCAAACGGCAGCCTGGTGAAGCTGGGCGAGAACACCAAGCCCACCAAGTTCATCAAGCTGGAGAATGACCACTACGGCACCGGCACGGGCGTGACCCTTATCCGCAAGGACACCTTCAACGAGCGCCAATGGGAGGCCAGCTACGACGGCAGCTACAAGAACCGCTATATCGGCTGCCTGCTGGACAACTTCTGCGACCTGATGTGGCCGCAGATGCTGGACGAGAAAATCCGGGAGTGCCTGGTCCCCGTCCCCATTGTGGTGGCGGAGGGCAACCAGGTCTCCACGCTGCACACGATCTACCGAAAGGGCTTTGCCCTCTCCTGCACGGAGGCGGGCGTGAGCGGCTGGCAGACGGAGGGCAAGGCGTTCAGCTATTTCTCCGACAACGCAAAGCGCATCGCCTACTTCGACGAGACGGCGACCGCCGTCTACTGGGGCCTGCGCTCCCCGTACTCGAATGCCAGCTACGCGTACTGCATCGACACCGACGGCACCGTGAGCGGCGTCAGCGTGTTCCGCGCCGTCTTCGCGCCCCGCCCCGCTTTTAATCTTAAATCTTCTATCGTTGTATCTGACAGCACAGACAGCGATGGTTGCTATACGGTTGAGAGCGTACCGGGCAATGACGGCGGGCTGTATGTGAAGAACAACGGCCTGTGGGTCAAGGCGGTGTAAGAGGACCACCCAGAAAGCCGGGCGGCGGCGTGCCGCTGCCCGGCAAATTCTATGAGAGGAGGCGGCGGTATGCCGAGCATCAATGAAGTTATCGAACGGGTGAACCGGGCAAGGCCGGACGCCATCGACGACGAGACCAAGGCGGCGTGGCTGCTGGAGCTGGACGGCCAGCTCTACCGGGAGACCATCCTGCGGCACCAACTCACGAGCGGGCGCGGGACCAAGGGACCCGTCGCCGTCTGCCCCACCTGCGGCGGGACGGAGATCAACTACGACCGGATGATGGACAGCAGCTCGTGTCCGGCGTGCGGCTGGACCGACCTGCCGGACTACCCCAAGGCGTTCCCAGAGGATGGGGACAAGCCCCTGCTGGTGGAGGCCCCCTACGACGGGCTATACGACCTATACCTTATGAGCAAGGTGGACTTCTACAACCGGGAGGCCGACAACTACAACAATTCCGCCCTGGCGTACAACGCGGCGCTGGACGAATGGCGGAAACAGTATCACCGCAGGCACCTGCCCATCGGCGGCGGGGGCCTGACGGGCCTATTTTAAGAGGAGGGGCGAGATGAACCTGCCATACCTGACGGCGGCGACCGGCAAGAACCGCAAGCAGATCATCACCTTTGCCGGGCTGAACTACGGCCAGGGGGCCGGGGACGGCGAACTGGCAGAGAGCTGGGGCCTCTCCTCCGCCCGCTTCCCGTGCCTCAGTCAGCGGGACGGGCGCAAGACCGCCGGGACCTACACCAGCCCCACGGGGCTGTACGCGCGGGGAAAGCTGTGCGTGGTGGACGGGACCGACTTTCTCTATGACGGCAAGGTGGTGGGCCATGTAACTGCGGGCGAAAAGCAGTTCGCCACCATCAACACCAAAATCGTCATTTTCCCCGATAAGGTCTACTACGACACGGAGGCGGAGGAGTTTGGGATGCTGGCGGCGGAATACCCCGGCTTCCCCGGCGACGTGACCTTCACGGCCAACACCCTGACCGTGCCGGAGCAGAGCTACATCGACCAGGCGGCGGAGAACGCAGAGACCAAGGGCAGCGTGGCCGCCGACACATCCATCACCGCCTACACCGGGGCCAGCGTGAACAAGACCACGGGAGCGCTGACTATGAGCGGCGGGTCCGCAGGGACCCCGGACAAGCTCAAGGCGGGCGATTATATTCAATATGACTGTGACAGCTCCAAGGAGTACATGGTGGTACAGAGCAGCGCGGAGCAGAGCGACGGGACCTACCAGATTACCTATCTGCTGCACACGGTGGTGCTGCACAAATACCCCGGCTTCGACGAGCTTTTCAAGGCCGGAGACGCAATCGAAATCTCCGGCTGTACGACCTGCGCCGAGAACAACGGCAGCCACATCATCCGCTCCCTGGAGGCGCGGAAGCTGACCTTCACCAAGGACATCTTCACCAAGACCGGCGAGGAGGCCGGGACGGTGCTGCTGGAGCGGAAGGTGCCGGACCTGACCTGCATCTGCGAGTGCGATAACCGCATCTGGGGCGCGGAGGGCAAGACCATCTACGCCAGCGCCCTGGGCGACCCGACCAACTTCTACGTCTACGACGGAGTGTCCACGGACAGCTACGCCGTGGCCGTGGGCACAGAGGGCGAGTTCACCGGGTGCATCGCCTACTCCAGCACGGTGCTGTTCTGGAAAGAGAACTGCCTGCACAAGGTCCTGGGCAGCTATCCGGCGCAGTATGAAATCTACACCTACACGGTGCCCGGCATCCAGAAGGGCAGCGAGAAGTCCCTGGCCGTCATCAACGAGACGCTGTTCTACAAGGGCCGCAACGGCGTGTACGCCTACTCCGGCGGGACCCCGGAGCTGCTGACGGAGAACTTCGGCACCCGGCGCTTCTTCGACGCGGTGGGCGGCACGGACGGCGAGCGCTACTACGTCTCCATGCGGACGGAGAAGGGCGACTGGGAGCTGTACGTCTTTGATACGCTGCGGGCCATCTGGCTGCGGGAGGACGCGACCCACGCGCTGGACTGGGCCTATCTGGACGGGACGCTCTACTTCCTGGACGGGGCCACGGGCAAGCTGATGACCACCGGGCAGGACTACTCCGAGGAGGGTCTGGTGAACTGGAGCGCAACGCTGTGCCAGATGGACGAGACGAGCCACGGGCGCAAGTGCTACTCCAAGCTGTACCTGCGGGCGGACCTGGAGGCCGGGGCCTGGCTCAAGGTGGAGATCAGCACGGACGGCAAGCCCTTCCGGCAGGTATTCTCCACCCACAACGAGCGGGCCAAGACCCTGCAAATCCCCATCCTGCCGGTGCGGTGCGACAACTTCCGTATCCGGCTGTCCGGCAAAGGCGGATGCCTGGTCAAGAGCATCATCCGGGAGTTTGCCCTGGGCAGCGAATACTAAGGAGGCGATAAGGCATGGCAACCATCCTCCCCGGCTCCCCTCCTTCGTTTGACCGCAACGACGTGAGCGGGACCGTGAAATCCCTGTGCAACTACACCAGGAACCTGCAAGAAAAGCTCGACTTCATGCTGGGACAGCTCCAAAAGAGCGTGACTTCCATGCAGAGCAGCGTGGAGGGACTGACCAACAGGGTCTCCAGCCTGCAAACCACCCTCTCCGGGGTGCAGGACAGCGTGGATGCGCTGGGCAGCGAGTACAACAGGCTGGCAGCCCGCGTGACGGCGCTGGAGCAGAAATCCAACTAAAAGAGGAGGTAATCCGACATGGCAAAACCCGATATGTCCAGGAACCAAGACCTGGCGGGCAAGACCGTCTCCAAGGGCGGCTACAACATCAGCTATAACGAGAACGGCTACGCCACCAGCGCCGTGAAAAGCGGGAGCAAGACCGGCAAGGCCGCCGCCCCCAGCGCCGACACGGTGAGCGGCGGCAGCAGCGACCGGGGCAGCTACGGCGGCAGCGTATATGACCAGGAGCATTTTTCCGACGACGAGCTGCGGAGCGCGGCGGAGGTCCGGGCGGCAGCGGCGGCGGGCAAAACGACCTGGGAGGACGCCCACGACTATGTGGAGCGCATCCGCAGCAACTACGGCTATTCCGGCGACACCGACGGCAGCCGCTACATTCCCCTGGAGAGCGGCGGCGGTGGCCGGGGCAACGGAGGCGGCGGTTTCTCCTACGAGGCGGCCCCCACCTACGTCAACCGCTACCAGAGCCAGATCGACGACCTGACCAAGCAAATCCTTAACCGGGAGGCGTTCAGCTATGACCCGGAGCAGGACCCCACCTATCAGCAGTACAAGGAAAGCTACACGCGCAACGGCGAGCGGGCGATGCAGGACACCCTGGGGCAGGTCAGCGCCCGCACGGGCGGCCTTGCAAGCAGCTATGCGGGCAGCGCGGCGCAGCAGACCTACGACAACTACATGGGGGCGCTGGCCGATAAAATCCCGGAGCTGAAACAGCTTGCCTACTCCATGTACCAGGACGAGGGCAACGCCCAGAGAGCAAACCTGGAAATGCTGGTGGCCCTGGAGCAGGGCGACTACGCCAAGTACGCCGACCTTCTGGCCCAGTACAACACGGACCGGAGCTTCGACTACGGCGTGCATCGGGACAGCATCAGCGACGAGCGCTACAACAACGAGTGGAACTACTCTGTGGGCCGGGACCAGATCGCGGACAAGCGGTACGAGGACGAGACCGCCTACAACCGGGAGACCTACAAGGACGAGACGGAGTACAACCGGGCGCTGGCAAAGGCCCAGACCCTTGCGGCGGGCGGCGACTTCTCCGGCTACAAGGCCCTGGGGTACTCCGATACGGAGATCGCAAGCCTCAAGAGCGCCTACGCCAAGGCTCAGGCGTCCACCCGCTCCAGCGGCGGGTGTACGCCGGAATGTACAAGGCGGGCATCCGCAGCGAGGGCGACGCCTACGCCTGGCTGCTCTCCGCCGGGTACAACACCACCCAGGCCGGAAAGCTGGCCGGGTATTACGCCGACTGGATGAAGAGCCAGAGCGGCGGCGGGGACAGCGGCAGCGACGCCCAGATCGGCAACCGGCACGGGGATAGCTGGATTTATATTCCCGGCCATGGCCGCTTCACCTACGACGAGGTGGAGAACTACGTCAACAGCGGAAAGGTCATCGAGACCTACGACAGCGCGACCAACACCTACACCTACAAATGGAACGGCAACAAGAAGTAAGGAGGCGGCCCTATGGCAAGCGCAAGCGATTTTTTGAAGAAGCGGACGGCGGCGCGGCAGCAGGCCGAGAGCATCCAGAGCAGCGATAAGACCCCTTTGGGCAAGAATGACGACGGCACCGTAACGCGGGCGAGCAACTTTCTGCGGAACAAGGCCGCAGAGCGCCGGGCCGTCATCGACCAGCAGTACGGCAAGGATGCCTACGGCGGCAGCGGCAGATACGAGGCGGACAAGGCCCAGGGCTTCAATTCCTGGCTGGAGAGCGTGAACGGCCTCTCCAGCCAGTTGGGCAGCGACTACCAGAGCCGGGACGGCAAATTCCAGAGCGCCGCCGACTTCGGAAAGTACCGGGACGACAACGACGCCCGCATCAGCGTGATGCAGAACCGGGCCAACGCCTACCGCACCTACTTCCAGGACAACCGGGAGATATACGGAGAGGATGCCGTGAACGGCGTCCTCTCCACCCTGGACCAGGGCAGCAAGTACCTGGAGGAGCTGCGGGGCGGGCTGAACAGCGAGTATGACTTCTGGTCCCAGTTCAAGGACGAGAACGACTACAACACCTACCAGCGGGGCAAGGAATACGCCGCGCTGGCGGAGAACCCTGACTTTGCGGAGAAAAGCCAGTACAAGAGCACGGCCAACGGCCAGGAGAAATTCAACGCCTGGAGCGGGACCTACTCCAACAGCGGCTTTGACGACATTGCCTACGACTACATCAACCGCAACGAGGACGCCCGCAGCCGCCAGATGCTCTCCGACATCCAGAGCAACGCGTCCCTGCTGGGCCTGGACAACAGCGAGCGGCGGGAGATGACGGATGACGAAATCGCCACCTTCAACTACCTGTACGCCCAGGACACCGCCAACGGCGACGCAGAGCACAAAAACGCCTACGCCTACATCGACTACCTGACCGGCGACCTCAACTACCGCCAGCGGGCCAAGGCCGAGGAGGAATGGGCCGCTTACGCCAAGGAACACCCGGTGGGGTCCTCTGCGTTCAGCGTGCTGGAAAGCCCTCTCAAGGGTCTTTCCTATCTGGGCCAGGCGGCGGACTACCTCTCCGACGGGGAGATCGACCAGAACGCAGGCTACAACAAGTTCAGCTACATCAACAGCGCCATCCGCAACGAGGTGAACACCATCGTGGAGGATAACTGGGGCGGCGTGGGCAGCTTTGCCTACCAGACCGGCATGAGCATGGGCGACTTCCTGCTGAACACCGCCATCACCGGCGGCAACCAGGCGCTCTCCCTTGCCATCATGGGCACCGGCGCGGCGGCGGACGCCACCATCTCCGCAAAGGACCGGGGCCTGTCCGACAACCAGGCGTTCGCCCTGGGCACCATCGCGGGCGCGGCGGAAATCATCACCGAGAAGGTCAGCCTGGAGGCCCTGCTGGACAAAACCGCGCTTACCAAGAGCGCCATGGGCTACTTCCTCAAGAACACCCTGGCCGAGGGCAGCGAGGAAGTGGGCAGCGACATCATCAACCTGGTGGCCGACGTGCTCATTTCCAAGGATAAGAGCGAGTGGCAGACCTCCATCGACGCCTACGAGGCGGAGGGTATGACCGAGAAGGAGGCGTTCTGGCGGGCCGTCCGGGACCAGGCGGAGAACATGGGCCTGGACTTCCTGGGCGGCGCTGTCTCCGGCGGCGTGATGTCCGGCGCGGGCATCGCCATCAATGCGGGGCTGAATGAATACGGCGCACGGCGCACCGGCGCGGAGTTCCAGGCGATGGGCGACGACGTGGTGCAGGCCACCATCCAGGAAGGGCTTGCAAGCGACCCCAGCACCCAGAGCTACAAGCTGGCCGTGCAGCTCCAGCAGAAACTCGACGCCGGGCAGACCCTCACCAACGCGGAGATCGGACGGCTGTACCAGGCCAATGTACAGGCCATCGACGCAGAGGACGGCAGCGGCGACCTGCTGCTGCGGGCCGCCGAGGAAGTGACCCAGAAGGGCCGCGTGACCAACAACACCGCCATCGACATTTTGAGCAACCCCACCGCCATCAACACGCTGACGCAGGAGGCGGGGCTGAACATCACCGAGGACATGAGCAAGTCCCGGCAGCGCAAGGCCGTCAAAAGCGCCGTGGAGACCCTTGCAAGGGCACAGAGCGACGTTTCCGTGAACACGAGGGAAACTACCCCCACCGCGACGGAAACTCAGCAGACGGCCACGCAGGAGACCGTGCGCCCTGCCATGCAGGTGGAACAGCAGCGCCCTGCGGCGCAGCAGGCGTATGACATCCGCCGCGTGCGGGACGCTGCGGCCAGCCTGGGCGAGAACGGGGCCAAGGCCCTCTCTGCCAGCTACGACGGCAGCGTGCGGGTCGACGATTACTACGCAGGCTTCGCCTCCTACTACGAGGCGGGCATCTCCGGCATCGACATGGACAAGGTGCAGAGCCGCTATGCCACGCAGCTCAACCAGGCCCAGCGCTTCGCGGCCTACTCCGCCGGGCAGAACGACGCGGCGGCCTCCCTGGCCCTGGAACGGGAGGGTGTCAAGAGCGCCACGGTGTACGGCGACGAGGCGGGCTTCGTACAGTCCGAACATTCCGCCAGCCTGCCCAAGGAGACCGTGCGCTTCTACAACAGCCTGGCCCGTGCCGCCGGGGTGAAAATCCAGATGGCAGAGGCCACCGGCAAAGGCGGTGCAAACGGCTGGTACAGCAACGGCATCATCCACATCGCCAACGACGCCGAGAACCCCGGCACGGTGGTGGCAAAGCACGAGATCACCCACCGGATGCAGGAAATGGCCCCGGAGGCTTACCGGAAGTACCGCGACTACGCCATGTCCGCGCTGGCCGAGTGGGACGGCTCTACTGCCTCCATCGTGGAGCAGTACAAGAGCCGCTATGCCGAGGCGGGCGTGAACCTCTCCACGGAGCAGGCCATGGACGAGATCGCCGCAGACTTCACCGAGGCGCTGACGGTTGACCCGGCCAGGTTTGAGACCCTGGCAAAGGAGAACCGCAGCGTGGCCCGGAAACTGCTGGACGCCGTGCGGGACTTCGTCCGTAAGGTCAAATCCCTGTTCAAGGGCGACAAGACCGCACAGAACCAGGCCGCCGCCAGCGCCTACGGCGTGAGCATCGACACCCTGGAGGAAGCGGCCCGCCTCTGGGAGGAGGCTCTGAAAGCGACCAGCGAGCAGACGGCAAACAAAAACGCCGCCCAGACGGACGGCGGCACAAAATTCTCTATCAAGCGGACCTCTCAAATGACGCTGGCCCAGCAGCTCAAGATGTTTTACGACGGGAAGATGGCCTCCAGCGATGCGTTCTACTTCGGGGAGACCCCTGCGGTGCTGGAGAAGTCCGGCTTTGATGCGCTGCCTCTGGCTATGACCATCGGAGACTTCCGCAAGTCCACCCAGAAGAAGCACAACATCCCCCGCCGCGTTCTGAAAAACCTTATGAGCAACCTGGCCTCCCCTCTGTTCTCCTTTGGGAGCGGAGACCGGGCCGGTATCGTTCTGAACGACATCGACGGCGACGGCTACACGCTGCTGGCAGCGCTGGAGCGCGGGACCGATATGGACCGCAAGCCTGTCAATGTCATCAACAGCCTGTACGGTCTGGAGCACCCGGCAGAATGGATTAAGAACCAGATCGACAGCGGGAACGAGTTTGTCCTGTACGATGAAAAAAGAGCAAATGCGTTTCTCCAGACCTACGGCTACATGGCCTCGGTGGGAGATGGCATTCGCTCTATGGGTGAGAGTGTAACCCAGAACGGGGCGGAAGTCAAGACCAAATTTTCTCTCAAAGAGGACAGCCAGGGCCGCGAACTGACGGAGGCCCAGCGGGAATATTTCCGGGACAGCAAGGTGCTGGACAGCGACGGGCAGCTCAAGGTCATGTACCGTGGCGGGAACGGGGATTTCACGGTATTTGACCGGAAGAAATCCAGCTATTCCAATCTGTACGGCAGAGGCTTCTATTTCACGGACAGCGAGGCCCATGCCAAGCAGTACGGAAATGCAAAGGCATTTTATCTGAACATTACCGCGCCTGTCTCCACAACGGAGACCACCATCACCCGCGACCAGATGCGAAAATTTCTCAAGGCCGTGGCCGCCAATGAGGACGATTTCAGCTTTGAGAACTACGGCTACGATGCGACGGTGAGCAGCGTTCTGAAATCGGTCTACGGCAAGAGCGACTTCGCCATGCTCTACGATGTGAACCAGACCGCCATCGGTGATATGGTAGCGGCGGTGGAGCTGTTTAACAAGGTCAACGGGACCAACTACGACGGCCTCATTCTGGACACGGAGACGGTGGCCTTCCAGTCCAACCAAATCAAGAGCGTTACGAACCAGAACCCTACCAGCGACCCCGACATCCGGTACTCCCTCAAGGAGTATACGGACGAGGAGAAAAAGCAGCACGTCAAGGACGCCGCTGCCTATTTTGGACGCACCTACAAATGGGCGGAGACCGGCTACATCACCACGGACGGCAGGCGGCTGGACTTCTCCGGCAGGCACGACGGCGGCCCCGGCGGCTACCGCACTGTGGACCACCGGGACATCCGGGACGCGCTGGGCCTGGACTACGGCGGCGATGACTACTCCGGCTCTATGGTCCAGTTTATGGCCGAGGGCAACATCCGCATTTCCCCGGAGAGCGGCGGCATCAACCTTTCCGTCATGCCCACCAAAGCGCAGCTCGATACGCTGTCCGACTTCATCAGCAAGCAGCGGGGCGAGGTCATCCTGGACCTGGACGCTCCGGGCGGAGATACCATCTCCAGCACAGAGTACCCCAGAGGGACCCATGCCAACAAGGTGCTGGCCGACATCAAGGCGTATTTTGAGGAGGGCAAACAGCCCTACGTCTCCGAGGTCTCCCGCTTCCGCTATTCCCTCAAGGGGCGGGATATTCTCCAGGAGAACGCCGCCCTGCAAGAGGAGAACCGGCTGCTGCGGGAGCAGATGAAGGACTACATCGCCCTCCAGCGCCGGAACGGGACGCTCCAGGAGAGCCGAGACTACTGGCGGGGCCAGACCCGGAGGACCCAGCGCGTGACCACGGACAAAAAGGCTGTGACCGCCGCCGCGAAACAGCTTATCCAGAACTACGGGGCCGACATCGCGGTGAAGGACATCCAGGGAGACCTCCAGAGCCTCTATGACTACATCGCCAGCGGCTACGACGGCAAGGACGAGCTGACCTACACCGAGGCCCGCCACCGGGCGGAGGACATCGCGCAAACCCTGGTGAGCAACGCGGTGGCCGTGGACAGCGATATGTACGATGCGTACAGCGACCTGCGGGACTACCTGCGGACGACCAAGATCATCTACGGCAAGGAGTACCACGGGGACATCGCAGACTACGGCGACTTCCGCAAGCGGCAGTTCGGACGGCTGAACCTGGGCAGCGAGGGCCACACCAACATCGACCAGGTGTACCAGGAGCTTTCCTCCCGCTGGCCGGAGTTTTTCAGCGAGCAGGAGCAGACCCATCCGACGGACCAGCTCCTCCACATCGTGGAAGTGCTGGACGGCATCAGCGAGATCAACGAGTACAACCCCTTCTCCCGCTACATGGACCAGGCCGTGACCGGCGCGGCGAACGAGATCATGGAGACCTTCTTCGACCTGCCCCAGACGCGAAAGACCTTTGCGGACCGGCAGGCATTGAAGCTGGAGAACGCCAAGGCCAAGGGCCGGGAGCAGGTCCAGAAGGTACGGGAGCAGTACACCACCCGCCTGGCGGAGCTGCGGGAGCAGAACCGACAGCGGGTACAGAACGCCATCGCCAAGGAGCGGGAGACCCGCGAGCGGCAGATGGGCGCTCTGAAAGACCGCTATGCGGCCAAGGACGCGGCGGGCCGGGAACGCCGGGCGGCCCGTGAGCTACGGGCCAAAATCACCCGCCATGCCAGCGCCCTGTCCCAGAAACTCCTCCGCCCCAGCGACCAGCACCACATCCCGGAGGCCATGCGCGGTCCCGTGGCCGCTATGCTGGAGAGCATCAACCAGGAGAGCCAGTACACCCTCGACGAGAACGGCAAGCGGGTGAAGAACGGCGACGGCACCCCCACCAAGCGGACCGAGGCGTTCCGCGCCCTCAAGGAGCAGTACGCCAAAATCGTGGCCGAGGGCGGGGATATGGTCATCGACCCCTCCTTGCTGGGCAGCGACGCCGACGGCATCAAGGGCGGCTTCGATGCGGTCATCGCCATGAAGGACACCAAGCTGGCCGACATGAGCGTGGCGCAGCTCAAGACCGTGTGGCAGGTGGTCAAGGCCGTGGAGCACAGCGTGAACACGGCGGGGAAAATCCTGTCCAAGGCCAAGTACGCCAGGACGGCGGACTGGGCGCAGGCTATCTCCATCGGGACCAGCAGCCGCCGGGCCAAGAGCAGCCTGACCCGCAACCATGCCCTCATTGACCTGGAGACCCCGTACACCTTTTTCTCCCATTATGGAGAGGCGGGCAAGGCGGCCTACCGGATGCTGCGGGACGCACAGGACCAGCAGCAGCTCATGGTGGACCATGTGGCCGAGGAGGTCCGCAAGATCGTGGACCCCAAGACGGTGAAGAAGCTGGAGACGACCACGCAGACCTTCATCACGGAGCGGGGCGAGAAGCTGACCCTTTCCACGGCCCAGGCGATGGAGCTGTACGAACTGGTGAAGCGCAAGCAGGCCCATGACCACCTGCTCAAGGGCGGCGTGGTCCAGCCAGAGATCAAAACCTCGCAAATCCGGCGCGGCACGGACAGCATCCGCCTGACGGAGGGTGACCTGGTTAATATCACCGGGACGCTGACGCCGGAGCAGGTGAAGATCGCGGACGGCCTGCAAGGACTGACCACCGGCGTGCTGGCCGACTACGGCAACAAGGCCAGCATGGAAGCCTACGGTTACAAGAAGTTCACCGAGAGCGACTACTGGCCCATCAAATCGGCCAAGGAGGGCCTGCACAGCAACATCGAAAAGGGCGGCAACAACACCCGCTCCATTAAGAACATCGGCATGGCAAAGACCACGATGCCCCACGCGAGCAATGCCCTGGACCTGGCGGGCATCTTCACCACCTTTGCCAACCACGCCTCCGACATGACGGACTATGCCTCCTGGCTCTGCACGATGGAGGACATCAACCGCCTGTTCAACTACCAGTTCCGGGACGAGGAGGGCAACCCCACCGGCAAGACCATCAAGGGCCTGCTGGACCGCGTGGGCGGCCCCGGCAGTCAAAAATACTGGCACAACCTGATGGAGGACATCCAGAACGGCATCAACGCCCCCGGCGACAGCCCCATGTGGGACATCGCCGGAAAGACCATCGGCAGCTTCAAGGGCGCAGCCGTGGGCGCGAACATCCGCGTGGTCATCCAGCAGCCCACGGCGTTCTTCCGGGCGGCGGCGGTACTGGACCCCCAGGATATGGCGCGGGGCCTTGCAAGAGGCGTTACGCGGGGCAACGGATGGAAGAAAGCCCTGCAATACTCCCCCATCGCCATGCGGAAGGACGCAGGCGGCTTTGACATCTCCAGCCCCTACCAGATGACCGAGACGCTGTTCGACAACCGGACGAACGTGCGGAAGCTGAACGACGTGCTATCCGCCCCTGCGGGCGCGGCGGACGCCGTGACCTGGGGCAAGCTGTGGAACGCCTGCGAGTGGGCCACGGCGCGGGAGCACCAGGGCCTCACCAAGGGCAGCGAGGCGTTCTACCAGCAGACGGCAAAGCTGTTTGCGGAAGTCATCGACCAGACCCAGGTGGTGGACGGCGTGCTCCAGCGGTCCAACATCATGCGCTCCAGCAATGCGGTGGTGAAGCAGGCGACCAGCTTCATGGGCGAGCCGATTATGAGCCTCAACCTGCTGATGCGGACCTATGACCAGGTGCGCTACGAACAGAACAGCCAGAAGCGCGGCAAGGCCATCAAGACGATGGGCCGGGCGGCCACGGCCCTGGTGGTGACGAACGTGGTCAACGCCCTGGCCCAGAGCCTTATCGACGCCATGCGCGACGATGACGCGGATAAAAAATACTGGGAGCGCTTCCGCGCCGCGTTCACCGGCATCTCCGGCGACGAGGAGACCCCCTGGGAGAAAGCCTGGAACGCCATCATGGAGGGCAACGTCGGCAGCAACATGAACCCCCTGGGGCAAATCCCCTTCGTGAAGGACGCGCTGTCCATCATGCAGGGCTACGACGTGTCCCGCACGGAAATGGAGATCGTGTCCGACCTTATCCAGGCCGGACAGACGGCCATCCAGAGCGCTGACGGCCAGGGCAAACGGACCAGGGCCTATGCCCTCAAGGGCCTGCTGGCCGCCGGGGCAAAGATGTTCGGCATCCCGGCCTCCAACCTGACGCGGGATATGTGGGGCCTGGCCCGGAGTGCGGCGGTGGAGACCGGCAACATCCCGCTCCAGTACGAGATGGAAAAGGCCATCTACAACATCTCCAACACCGGCAACAAGAACCGCTACTACACCATTTTGTACGGGGCGCTGGAGCAGGGCGACATGGACACCTACCAGCACATCAGGGACGACCTGATGAACAGCATGGGCGTGGACGGCGCGAGCATCGACAGCGCCATGCGGAGCCGCTACAACAAGGCCGTGGAGAAGGACCCGGACTACACCCTGCCCCAGAGGGCACGGGACCTTATCGGCAGCCGGGACCAGTACGCCCCGGCCAAGGAGAAGGAGGAGACCTTCGGCGCGGACGACCTGGGCAGCAGCGCCTACCAGGCATACTCCGACCAGCGGGCCAACGACTACCGCAGCATGGCCGACGACCTGGCGAACAACCCCATCTTCCTGGGCATGGACGACGAGACCCGCGACAAGGTGCTCAAGGCGGCCTATGATCTGGCCGACAAGAGCGCCCTGGCGGACCATTCCGACGGGCAGTACGAGGTCAGCACCAAGTGGATGGCCCAGGCCGACGATGCGGAGGCCCAGGGCATCGAGCCGTGGGAGTACGTCCTGTTCCACACCGCCTACAACGAGATGGAGGGGACAAAGGACGCAGACGGCAAGACCGTGAAGGGCGAGGCCAAGAGCGACCATGTGCGGGAATGGCTGGAGGATTTCTCCGGCCTGACCGACGAGCAGCGGGCTTTCCTCTGGGGGACCGTCTATACCAGCGAATGGTAAAGAAAGACCGGGCAGCATTGCGCTGCCCGGTTTCTCTTATTTGGAGTGCCAGGTTTTCCCGGTGCTCTCTTGCGTGATTGTGAGACCGCCGCCCGTCTGGGTGGAGTATGCCTCTGCAAAATCTTCAAATGTGCTGTCGGTATATCCGGCATCCGACAAATCGCTCCAGAGCCTCCAGCAGGTGCCGCCATACGCCGTCGGCCCATATTCACGGTCCACTTCCTCCCGCTGTGTCTCTGCCTTTTCCTTCAAGAAGCTGCTGGCCGCTCCGTTCTCCCGCTCGTCCATGAATGTGAGCCATTCGTCATAGGAGATGTCGATGCACCCAGCGTCGGAAAGTTTTTTCCATTCAGTCCACGATGAAAACGAGGGGGCGGACGCATCCCGCAGGTTGCTTATCTCCACCTGGAGCTGCTTATTTTCCGTAGCCAGGTCATCCCGCGCCGCTGTAAGCACCGAGACGCGGTAGCCCAGGATGCAGGTGCATACCACCAGCAAAGCAGAGGCTATGCAAAGCGGGACCACCGGAGACCGCTTTCCCGGCCTCGGCTGTTCAACCTCCACACCCGGCGGGGTCTGGCCCGCCTGGATGAACGGCGTGCCGCACAGCTTCTTCCCCGGCTGGGGAGAAAGGTTTTCACAGTCACACGGCTTTCCCTCTGGGACGAGCTGCCCACACTTCGGACAGGTGTACCACCGCTCCTTCGGCATGGCCGGTACGGGCTTTTTCTCCAGGATGCTCCTTGCAAGGCGATAGAACACATAGCCCCAGAGCAGGGCTGGCATAGTCCGCACGGCGCTCCCGTCGTATGTAAGGAACTGCCACACGGCCCATACGGCAATCGTGTACACAACGCTGAATATCCGCAGGTATCGGACGCGGAGCTGTTTCTTTCGGAGCAGCGCCAGAAGCATAGGCCCCGCCCCGTATGTTGCAGCGGTCACAAGGGCGCTGGCGGCAAATTCAATCCAGATCATAGGGCAATTCCTCTCTTTCAAATTTTTGCCCGCTTCGGGGCGAAAAGGACGTGGGGCTTTGATATGCTCAATGGGAAAGGCAGGTGACACCAATGGAGTGGAACATCATTGTGGGGCTGGTATGCACGGTGCTGGGCGCGGTCATCAGTTACGCCACCTTCTCCCGCAACAAGGGGAAAGATGACAAGAACAGCGGCCAGCAGATCGGCACCGTTTTGACAGAGCTGGGGTACATCAAGTCCAACACGGACGAGATCAAGGCGGAGCAGCGGGAGCAGCGCAAGACCAACACAGCGGTGGAGGGCCGCCTGGCCGCCGTAGAGGCCAGCACCAAGTCCGCGCACCACCGCATTGACCATCTGGAGGCGATGCGAGATGAAGAACATTAAGACGACCACGCGGCGGCTGTTCGTGACAACGCAGATCGCTGCGCTGGGGTGGGTCACGATGTCCTACCTTATCGCCCTGTATGCCACGGTGCGGCTGGGGCAGGTGTTCCCGGTGGTGGACCTGTCCAAGCAGGCCATCGAGACCATCCTGGGCGTGAACGTCCTCAAGGTGGTGGAGAACATCTTTGAGCACAACGACGGGGCGGTGTTTGGCAAGAGCAACGCACCGGAGAAGAAAATCAAACGAGATTGCTAAAGGAGGAAAAACATCATGGATATTACGACCATTATTGAAGCGGCGGCTGCCCTTGTGGCTGCCGTCATCACCGCCGTGGTCATCCCCTACATCAAGAGCCGGACCACGGCCCAGCAGCAGGCAGAGATCAATGCCTGGGTGAAAATCGCCGTGACGGCGGCGGAGCAAATCTACCGTGGCAGCGGGCGCGGCGAGGAGAAGAAAGCCTACGTCCTCAACTGGCTGGCGGAGCACGGCATCACCCTGGACGAGGACCGCATCGACGCGCTCATTGAGGCCGCCGTCTATGAGCTTAACCACGACGTTCTGAAAGAAGGTGCGGGCAATGAGTAACAGCCCGCTGGTCAGCTACACCAAGCTGTCCCCCAACCATTCCGGCAAGCGCAAGCACGCCATCGACACTATCTCCATCCATTGCATGGCCGGGAACCTGTCCGTGGAGAGCTGCGGCGAACTGTTCCAGAGCAAGGAGCGCCAGGCCAGCAGCAACTACGGCATCGGCAGCGATGGGCGCATCGGCCTGTATGTGGACGAGGCCAACCGTTCGTGGTGTACCTCCTCTGCCAGCAACGACAACCGGGCTATCACCATCGAGGTGGCGAACACTGTTGCCAAGGACCCGTGGCCGGTCTCCGACGCGGCCTACAAATCCCTCATTGATCTGCTGGTGGACATCTGCCGGCGCAATGGCATCCCCAAGCTGCTTTGGAAGGGCGACAAGTCCCTTATCGGGAAGGTGGACCAGCAGAACATGACTGTGCACCGCTGGTTTGCGGCGAAAGCCTGCCCCGGCGACTGGCTCTACAGCCGCCACGGCCAGATCGCCGCAGAGGTCAACAAAAGACTGGAGGCCGCAAAGGCCGGGAAGGATGAAGGAGCTATGGACACCAAACAACTCACGAGCTGCGCTGACACCGGGGACAACCCCTCTGCCTGGGCCAAGGAGGCCACCGACTACTGCAAGCGCAAGGGCATCTTCGCCGGAGACGGCGCGGGCAACTATGGATGGCAGAAGCCCATCACCCGCGAGGCCACGGCCCAGATCATCTACAATCTGCTGGAGGCCGCCGGGATGCTGGAGAAGCTGCCGGACGTGAAGTGAGATATTCCCACTTTTTGTTCCAAAACGATAAAGGTTGTAAATCTTTATTACAAAGATAGCCCTTTTCCGTGGTACTGTCAAGGTGCCAAGGAGGGGCTGCGCGTGAAGATTTACGATTTCGAGGGACAAAAGAATATCTCCGGCGACCGCATCCACCAGGTGCGGGCGACCAAACGCATCTCCCAGGCGGACCTCGCTGCAAGGATGCAGGTCAAGGGCGTGTTCATCGAGCGGGAGGCCATCAGCAAGATAGAGACCGGGGACCGCTTCGTAACGGACTACGAACTGAAAATCTTTGCCGAGGTCCTGGGCGTGACGATGGACTGGCTGACCGGAAAAG
>ERZ808246.1151-NODE-1151-length-19667-cov-3.203753_pt1 | contig 19667 bp, 18 predicted proteins | sample MGYA00521083_ERZ808246 | MGnify/ENA primary metagenome ERZ808246 (study PRJEB31516, sample SAMN03275577) | gut metagenome | biome: mammalia-associated habitat; material: feces | host: Papio cynocephalus | place: Kenya | collected 2012-07-07 ... | reverse complement strand
ACTGTTCCTTTATAGCATGGATGTCCGTCCTTGTTCCATAAAACACCGTAAAAATCGAATTGATCCGGGTAATTTTCTTCAAAAAAGCGATAGGCTGTTTCTCTTTCCGTATATAACTGCTCGGAATATTCCGAATGTTTATTCGCCGAGATCCCGGTAAGCAGTTTACGCTGTTCAAACGGAACACGGCATGGATGAAAAGAAAAATAGTAAGGAATGCATCTCTTAAAGATCTGGTTCCCATCTACCAACGCCGGATTCCAGGTAAGGATGCAGGGGAAAATCTGTTTCAGAATTGCATATCCCTCCCTGGTATGAAGCGCACACACTGTAGGCGGTTCTGCATTGCAGTAGATCAGGCGGTTTCCAAATCCCGCCCTTTCAATTTTCTCTGCCGCAACCCATTCGATGGGGAAAAGCAAAAAATAATCCACCACATTCCAATTGGGATACATATCATATGTATGGATCTCATGTCCAAGCCTTTCGAATTCTCTCTTCATTTGTGAAACAACATTTTCGGCCTGAATGTTTTTCCCGTCACTATTTTGATAGAATATGGAATCCTTTAATTCCTCTTCTTTCCATGGAACTAATGCAAATTTCATTGACACCTCACCTGCTGCACTCTCAATAGACATATCTTATGACTGGAATTTTCTGAATACAAAACTGCCATTTGATTACATTTTATTATACGTAGAAATACTATTGATATTTTATGTCATTATTACACAGTGCCCAACTCCCAAAAATAACTATACCGATATTTTCCATTGTTCCAGTAATAGGCCGCAAATGCTCCTCCACACTGTCCAGCTACTAATCCTCCACACCTGGATAACAAACGAACAGAAGATAAATACTGCATTCCACGGTGATAACGATCATGCTCGGTCTCCGTTTTTACATATGATAACCCCTTCGAATAATCCACATTATCATAATATGTTCGATCATTTACGATAATCCGTCCAGGAAATTCCTCTCTAAATATTCTCTCGTTTTTAAACTCTTCAGTTGCAAGATAGATATATTCAAACGATGAATCCTTTTCCAGAATTTCATGAATCTTACGTACCACCTGTTGAACTTCCGGTTGAATAGCATGCCCTTTGCTGTTTTTGATATCAGTTCCTCGTATCAACACGCCAAGAGTCTTCATCTCTTTTTCCTGTAACAAACGCCTATACTCACTATCACAGTATCTATTTGCTTCGTCCGAAAGGCGAACAAAATAGCAATACATAGTACTCCAAAAAGCGCCTTTCTGTCGGTTATGAACACCTTGAAGAGTTGCTCTGTTATTCCAATCTATATCCATATGATTTCCAATAACATATTTTTTAGAAGCATAGACTTCATCTATAGAAGTTTTGGCTATTGGTTTGAAGAATAATTCCCATGCATCTATTTTTCCAACCTCATTATCTTCTAAATATGTATTCGGAAAATTTTTCATATCAATGACCGGAATCATATTGTGTTTTATAGCATACAAGATCATTGCAAGAATTAAATCCACATAACCAAACATGCCTTGAAATGGCATCTTTTCGCAAGAAATCACATAAAACACACTATCATCTGTTTCAGTTATGTCTTTAGACAGTTTCATGTTGAGTATCTCTCTGTATTTGTTTTCAAAAATAAGATCAAATACTCGATTATAAATATTCCTAGCAATTTTTTTCAAATCACTCATTGCAAAATGCTCCTTTGATTCTATGATATTCCACAAAAACAATTCCTATCGCCGCAAGTAACAGAAAATATACAGAGTGCCAATCAACAATTTCATAAAAGCCAGAAGGAATAAGTGCAGCTACACAAAGCATAGCAGCACAATAAGGGACATTGGATTCATTATCCAGATCTTTTTTATTCCAATTTTCCCTTAGTACAGCAAACACTCGATACAGAGTAATGCAAAGAGCAATCACACCACACAATCCATACTCATACAAAAGTGTCACATACATATTATCAAAAGCTTCATAATTGCCAATAACTATATTGCTTGATGCAATCGCTACTCTGGAAGAGCGATATCCGCGTCCAACAAACAGATCTCTCTTGGAGAAATTTGGAAACCATGAAGCTAATGCGTATTTCAAGTATCCGATTCTTACTTGATAGGATGTTCCATTTTTATCAACATGTAACCTTTCAATAATAGTAGATAATGTGCCTGTAAAAACAAGGATACACAATAAAAGTACTATTCCTCCAACAATACTTACCAGCAGTATTCGCTTTGTTTTGAAATCTAACATGACATTGTTTCTTCTGAACTTCTGATATGCATTAATAAAATGAATGATCAGTATAACCGTGGCCGCAACCCATATATTTCTCGAATACGAAAACAAAATGCATAAAAGATACAGCACTTTTGTTATACATTTCATAGCTTTGTTTTTTGTAAAATCCGGCAAAAACAAAGCGAATAAAGCAACTGTTGACAGCATAAACGTATTGATATAAACAGATACTATTCTCCACATTGTCTGCCCATAAACATATTTGTAAACAACATGCTCTATTAATCCGCCAATCATTGATACAAAGATTAAAGCATTAAGAATTTTCAATCCATTTATCAGATTTTTCCGATGCCAGCTATATAGAATTAAAATATCAAGAAAAATTGCATATGGAGCCAGATAATAAAAGAACCACACCATGCCATAGTTACTTTTTTGTATTTTTTCATAAGAAGTGTAAGTAATTAAAAGAACGGCAGACATGAATACAACATCTGATATGAATAGTTTCCATTTTTCTTTTTTCTTGATCGCATCATTTATGCCTTCAATAAGCGCAGGAATACTAACAATCCAAACGCATAATAACGGTACAAAAGACGTCATTGAGATATGCCTGTAGATTAAAAAAGAAACATATATAAATGGAAAAAGTAAAGTATTATACGTAGTTTTCATTATGGTCGTGGCCTGAGTGTATTTATACTGCACAGTTCGGACTCCTTTATATTCCAAAAACATTTTCTCAAAATGCAATTTCATTTTGTTACTGTGGTCTATTTTGGTCTGTCTTCTATACTCCAAAAATAGTTTGCAATACTCTTCTTTTCATAACTGTCTGTAATATTTTCATTTTTTCTTTCCAGGCATAGCTAAAAAAATAGTTTTTTTCATCAATCACTTTTTTATTACTCTCGATTTCTTTAAATCCCGGATCAGAAGTTTTGTTCTTATCTCTTCCCCTTTTGAATTGCAATGAAATGTCGTATCCCACATCAGGTCATCCGGAAATCCGTAAGCAATCGGATCACTTAAATAAGGAATTCCAATCTCACTCTCTTCATTTTGAACCATTAGCAAAAGGTCCTGCTGATTCTTCGTCGTACTTACCGCGTAAGGTGCCTGTACAAAGTAAACACTTGCTCCTTTTGATTCAATATACTGCCTCAGTTTCAAAAGATACTGTTTGGACGGTTCAGAGATATCCGGTTCCACTGTATGTTCATTTTCAGGTTTTGGCACATACGTTTCTGTTCGTTCAACGATCATCTGATTTCCATTGTCACTAAAACCACTCCTGGAATAAACTCCATCCATCCCTTCGAATTCATTTTTCTGAGCCGCATAGGAAAATAAATATCCAATGACAGATTTCCACTGACTTGGCAGAACATATCGATACATGGAAATCTTGTCATCTATCCCTGACATTACAAGATCTGCACCGATCTCTGTAAACGCATCCTCTTCAGTCCAATTATACTCGTAGCCAAGGAGAACAATGTCGCCCGGATTGATATTGGCCTTTGCAATTTCCGAAATAAAAGAAAAGCCGAACCCGGCATGAAGCCCCAGATTCACTACCTTGTATCCGCTTGCCTCTTCCAGTTCCGGAGCATTCAGCCCGAAAGCTCCGGAACTCCCCGCTACAAAGATGATCTTTGGATCATTCGTCTCCCTTAGCAGTTTCTCTTTATCCTGTATGGTTGCCTGGTAACTGCTTGCAAAGGTTCCGGAGGGAAACAGCAGAATTCCAAGGATCGCTGCTTCAAAAAAGAGAAAAGCCGCCAATAGGCTGCACAAACAGTACTTTATAAATTTAGTCATACTTTTCATCTTTCCTTTTTCACCACGCACTGCTGATATCCCATTATATTCATTCCTATCAACAATCATTGGAAACACTTCTGTTTGCAAAAACAATTTCAGAAAGCAGTATCCTGATGAATCAAAATTGAAAATACAAAAACTCTGTATTCACCGCCGCACTGTTCCAGGCTCCTGCAAAAAGACACACGGTCAGCATCCCCCCGATACACAGATACTGAAAAAGCGCAGGCTGTCTCCGAAACGACTCCACAAATCTTCCTCTCCCGTTCCGCTGACACTGCAACACCAGAAAAAGAACAGTCAGGACCAGCACTATAACAGTTTTAGACACCGTCCCACACACGGTCCAGACATTCGGATTGCAGTATGACACCAACGGAGAAGAGAGAATGGTCATAATCATTCCTACAGCAGTTCCGATACCATTCCGAAAGAACATCCAAGTCCCCGTAATCAGAATGAACACGATCCCTCTTTTCCAGCAACGGACGGATCCTGCCTGGTCATTGATTCCACACTTCCTGTAGATCTCACGACGAATCGGACCGGTAATCTGCCCAAACACCATCAGGGCTCCATTCAGGATTCCCCACACCACATAATGCCAGTATGCCCCATGCCACAAACCGCTGATTAGGAAAACCATCATGACATTAAAGTACTTTCTGACTTTTCCCTTCCGGTTTCCGCCCAACGGAATATATACATACTCCACCAGCCATTCATTCAGGGAAACGTGCCATCTCTCCCAGAATTCAGTCAGCGTTAGCGAAAGGTAAGGATTGTTGAAATTACGTTTCATCCGAATTCCAAGAATTTCCGCCAGCCCGATCACCATGTCCGAGTATCCTGAAAAGTCCGCATAAATATAAAGAGAAAACACGATCGCAGACAAAAGGTACCAGGAAGCCTTCCATGGGTCCGTCTCATCAATCACCACCCCGTTCAGAATTCCAGACAACTGATCTGCAATACAGACCTTCTCAAAGATTCCCCATGACAGCCTGAGGAACCCTGTTATGGCATTTTCCGCTGAAAAAGTTTCTGGATTCCGAAGCTGCGGCAGAAGATTTCTTGCCTTCTGAATAGGCCCCGACAAAACAGAAGGGAAAAAGCTCACAAACGCAGCATAACGGATCACATTGTGTTCCGCTACAAGTTTTCCATGATGTACATCTCCCAGGTATGTGCATGCCTGAAAAATGTAGAAAGATAAACCGACAGGCACAAGATATTCCGATATCTGTAATGCATTCCTGCCGAAATATTCTCCGACCGCATTCAAGTTCTGCAATACAAACGTACTGTATTTATAGATTCCAAGAACAGCGATGCAACCGACAAAAAACAGCACATAGTTTCTCTTACTGTTCCGCCGCTCCAACACAAGCCCACCCCAGTAAGTCCATGTTGTTATCAGAATCAGCATTACCAGAAATGACGGATGTGCCCAGCCATAGAACAGGTAACTGCCTGCAAAGACTGCTATGTACCGCAATTCAGAAGGAAGCAGATAATACACTGTCATAAAAAGTGCAAAGAAGATGAAGAAGGATGGACTGATAAAATTCATTTGATCAATAACCTCTGCATAAACAATGATTCAACAGACTTATTTGAAAAGGCATTCAACTTTTCACATCCGTAGCCAGATTCCTCTCTGATTTATCAAAGAAACTTCCTACTTCATCGTATGCATATTATTTTCTCTTTATTCACACTTCCATTCCTCCAGTATTCGATTGTTTCTATTATTAAACATATTAAGCAACACAACAGGCAATAATAACCAATGAATCTCGGACGCTCCGCACTTGCATAAATTGTTGGAGAAAATCCCATCAACCACATCGTGGCAAGCCCTCCAAAATAAAAGCTAAAACTTAGGATATTAAATTGTTCTGTAATCCAGGCAATATTCATTCCCAAGAGAACAACCATGCCAACATTGATAATCTCTGCAAGCAAAATTGGTCTCGAAATTCCAAAATCTATCGTATTGATTTCAACAAGTGAGAAACATGAGGACAAATAGGTTGTCCCCTCCTGCATCTGTCTACTCATTTCATCAAAGAAATTGCAGACAAAGTAAATTGCTGTGCTCCAGCTTAAAAGCTCCTGCAACTTGTCTTTTCTTTTTAATTTAAGAATCATTGCGAGATTAAAGACTGCAAGAAGAGCCAAGAGCTCCGGTATTTCGCGCTCTGCGCGTCCGATTGTATAAGTAATTCCTAACAAGACGCGATCCAATGTGGAAAACATGTCAAAATTCCGAAAATTTCCAAGGATTTCCGCTCTCACGCGAACAGAATTACCCGGCAGTAGAAAGAAGAAGGCCGTCAAGACAAGGGAAAACAATGTTAATACCAGAATGTCCATTCCTACATGATGTTCACGAAACAGCCGGGTTAGTACAGCGCATATCATAATTCCCGACATCAATGCCCCGCACTGCTCTGCTCCTGATGCATAGAGACATGCAAGTACCGCAATCACATAGTCTCTTCGCTGATATTTCTCGCCTCGCAGCAAAGCTACGTGAGGATAAATTGCCACCATCAATGTTGCCATTCCCCATAAATATGTTACATTGGCGCTCTTCCAGAATACAGAATCATCAAGAACCTTCACCGGAATCAGTGCGAATACGCCGAAAAACAATAGTGGCATGGCGATTTTCCAGTCCACCGTCCCACGATAATCCAAGATCTTCCACGTATAAAACAAGAGAATCATCCACATACCCGCATTGCAAAGATGGAATCCAAAATCCGGTATCTGCATCAGAAGGACCAAGATTCCCTGTGGGATTACACGTCCGCTCCAATTCTCCGCCCAAAACTTCATCCAGGCAAATATATTTCCAAAATTTGCAATTCCATCCCGAAAATTGGAATCATCCATTTTATCGATCAAGCAAAAGTCAAAAATGACTAAAAGGACATACATCATTCCAAATAGAATAATAGAATTCTTTTTCGAGTTCCAATTATCAATTACTTTTTTCTTTATCTCACACATTTTTCTCATTTTAAGATGTACAAAACCTCTTCTCCATCCAGCGTTTCTGCAATCATTCCCATTTTCGCATCATTTCGAATATTCATATTATCCTCCGGAATTCTTGCATAAAACCCACTATACGCATAATCAATTCCGTCATTCAATAACTGATTGACATCCTTACGATATTCCAATTTAGTCGGAAGTTCATATACAATGTCATTCTTCACATAACACAAATGATTATTGTCATATACCCCACTGCCTTCTTCCATCATTCCTCCATTCAGATATTCATAGACTCTTCCCTTTATAACAAACCATCCATGAATCCGATAATCTCCGGAAGAACTGATTCCTTCTTCTTCAATGTCATATTCAATTTCATCACTCTTTCCAATCGTAAATTCCGATCTAGAGCGTACACTGATATGCTCATTTTCTCTTCGATATAGAAAAAAGAGTAGAGTTACTACTCCCATTGCTAATAAAGCAATTGTCAGGACGCTTATACCTCTTCGTTTTTCTCTTAACATTTTCAGCTCATCCAACCATATTTTTGTATTTACATTTATTATGCAAGTTAGCATTCTATAATCAAAAACTCTTTTTACATGATTTTCCGATGAAGCATTTCTCCCACAAATATTAATCTGGCTCTACATATTGTAACGTATTCTGATCTGCAACAAGTTGCAATAAATCGGCATTTGGTTTCACCACAAGATTCTTATCATACACTGTTTCCAAATAGTTACCAATTTCACCCACCAGTATACATTTTCTGTCATAAGCGGTTGTCAAAATATAGGCCGTGTTTGGATCACATGTCCACAGAACTGTATCGCTATCATACTGTTTGATTGTTGTTTCAAATGCCTCAGCAGTTTTTTTATCTTCCGATTCATGTCTGACAAAAACAAATAGATTCATAGAACCTATCAAGATCATCAGCAACATAATCCGATGTTGAACAAGAGTACGCTGCGCAGAAGCCGCCTCAGCAAAGGAAAACCACATCACTCCGAGACCAACGACTGCATAGCGAACTGACCATACCGGCGTATAAATAACAGAAATGATTATCCCCGTCAGCATGAGAAGGAATGGGAGTATATAACCAATCGCATCCAATAAAGTAATTTTTCCTCCTTGGTACCGCGCTTCTGAATCTCTTCTTCGATTCATCAGTCCCACCGGAAGAACGATACATATCGTACCATATATACCAAACAGGCACCACAGATTATCGAGGATGCTGGAGGCGCTGATTGCCTGTGGCCAGGTCCGGCTGGAGACAGAAGCTAATGTAGAGAAGAGAATTTTTAACCAAGGAAGATATCCGACAACAAGAGCTAAGACAGAACACCAATACCTTCCAACGGCTTGCATTTCTCGAAATAGACCCGAATGATTCGCCATTTTATAGAACAAGGCAAGGTAAATAAGTGCGATACATATTCCGCAATAATAATGGGTATAGATCGAAGCCAAGCTGAAAAGTGTCAGAAAAACCCAATTTGTAATTTTCCCATTGTTTCTCCAAATCTTTCTACCTTCATAAAATGCAGCCAACACCCATAGCATTGCCCAGCTGTACATTCTAACCTCAACTCCATATTCCAGCATATTGGGCATGAAAAAAGAACAAAGGAAAAAGCAGGCCATGTCATTACCTTTTGCCCACTGTACCAATCCAATTGCAAATAAGATCACATACGGGATACCGGAAAACATTCGTGCAGCAATCAGTGCTGTAATCTGAATATGTAGATGCCGAATCAAATCAAGCCATAACTTAAGCATCAGATAGTACAATGGGGGATGGACATCCTGCCCTGTCAGTAACATAATGTCACTCGAACTATGTTGCACAAGCGCCATCGAAAATGTTTCATCAAACCAGATCGAACTACTAAAGAAATAGTAGCCCTCGCAAGCAACAGCTAGCATGCCGCAAAAAGCAGGAACTATATGCCATATTATATCAGAGTACCTGTTGCCTTTTAAAAAAAGCATTTTAAGATTTCCTGTCACATACATAACAATCACATAGACAGATGGAAGAATTGCGCAAAAGATTAGAAAAAGAAATACAAGAAAAAGATGTTCTTCTGTGATATGAATTTTAGCAGACATCTTATTTAGAATGGAAATTGGTCTATCCTTATATTGATGAAGATAAATAAGAACATAGTATAGAGCAATAACAGCTGTCGTAATGAAGCATTTGCGCCAGTCACTTTGATGGAACACCTGTCTACGTTGGCTTTTATCTATAAAGGCTACTCCAGCAACACTTGCAATCTGTAAAAAATGCCCGATAATTCTCCCATTTTCACTATCAGGCATTGCAATGTCTATAAGAACAAAAAAAGATAAAATCAAGCCAAATTTGATCATGATATCTTTAAGGTGGTAGCTATATTGTTTCTGATGATTTTCCATTTTTCTTCCCCAAATACTGTATATTTCAAGTACAATGTCTATTGTAGTTGAATCATTACTTGTACTTTCTCTTTGGTACTCTTGCTTCTAATCTAACTAACAAATCATCCATCTATATATCTTTAATTTTCTCTTCCAAGACAAAGCCACATTTATTTTCAATTCCAAAACTTACTTGCTGGAATATAATTCACTTCATATTTTTTCTCAATACCTTCGTCACGCATTGCCTTACCTAATGCTACATACGCTTCGTCATCATAGTAATATACAAACCATTTTGTATTTCCATGAATCATCTGCAAAATTCTTTTCAGGTACGGTAAATCAGTTCTACCTGCAGACCACCCAATAATAACAACCTTATCAACATCACAAAGTTTTTCCCAAAAGGTGTGATGTAATTCCAACAACCACTTGGTGCCTTTATATATAGTCTTCAAATAAGTTACAATTGCACGATGGATACTGGCCTCTCCTTCATCAAGCCTTTCATCTGCTTCATTTGCATATCTCAGATGATCTTCAATGTCTTTATAATTGCAATGTCCCATAATCGGACCAAGACCTGATATAGAATCCATACCTCCATGAATATGAAGAACATCTTTAATCTTGTAGGTGTTTTCAAGCAGATCCGTATAATTGAAATTCAAAAAATAATCTGTACTTCCTATTAAAGTTTTTCGTTTAGGTACAATACCCTCTGTATTAATTGATATAATCCATTCCTTTACACAGTGCTCCAACTGTTTTACATATTCATGTTGACCCGACCAATATGAATTCATTGTATCCTCTATTCCAATCAATCCACCATCTAAATTCATATCCGACAAAACCGAGGTCGAGGCATCCATCATTTCCGAAATATTCGGCTGACCTATTTTATCCTCAAATGCATTCCACAATTCACCTTTGATAACTTCTTCCCACTGTCTTCGAGTCTCAAGTGAAACACGAGGATCAAAAAGATCAAGATGTTCGATATTATACAAATGCTCAAATTTTTGAAGGAATCCAGGATAGACCTCCTCCAAGAAACATCTGAAGTCCCAATATGATGTTTTTAACCCATGTGCTATATCAAATCCATTTCCAACAACGTATAATGTTTTCATAGAAAAAATTTGACCACTCAATTAGGCAGAGTAATAACCATATGCATTAAGTCATATTTTTTAATGCAGTTAGTATGCAGGTGATCTATGATCTTCTTGCATTCCAGCTCTGTATCTGAAACAGATTGGCCACTGTAGTAAATACTGATTCTGTTGCTGCCACACAGATCGGCTGCAACGCTGACAGGAATTTCCGGTTTCGCAGTCGTCGAATGGAGGCTTCGGGGTAAATTGACTCTCTTAGCCATGTCCAAGCAGTTCCTCAGATTTTTTTCAGCCTATAATGGGGCAGTCCACCTGCATGGTGAGCTGACCAACTTTCTTTGCATAAGCTGCTTTTTCTTTGCGCTCCTCGGAAAGCTTTTCCTTCAGATTCTCTTCCCGAGTGTCGTCAAAGACAACAGAAGCCTTCTCAAGGAATTCTTTCTTCCAGTTTCGGAGGACGGAGCCATTATAGAGTATCGGAATTAGCAGTTCCATTTTATCAGGATAGATTGCTCCGCCTCCCCAGAATAATCACCAATTTTCACACACTTGAACATCAGCACAATTTCGACGAACAAAATTGCAAATTTTTGAGTTATTCATAAGCACATTTTTTGTCTCATCATCTTTTGTCCAAATCCTCTTTATGACAAATGGATCATAAAAAACATATATATGCTTACTGTTCCCCAAAGGGAGTTTCATTTTAATATTGTTGTCACTCGAATGTGTATGAATAATCAATCTAATCTCATCTTCTTCTTTTGAAACCTTATTTTTTATTTCTTTCTTAAAAAAGGTGCTTAAGAAAAATGTCTTTTTTATTAGATATTCAATTTTATATTCATCTAACAAATCTGTATCATTTTTCATGGCATCCCACAAACCATTTATTTTTTCTTCAAATAGTTGTTTTTGCAAATTTTCATCATATATCACCTTTCCCATTTTTATGCAATCCGTTCGTTTTTCCCCATTCATTGTATAAATATAAAATGGCTTTTCATTCTCATCAATTTCTATTTCAATTATATAATCTGCCCCTTTTTTGATACTTCCACTGTGGAAATCTTTGAAAAGGAATTTTGCATTGAGACTTTGTGATGTACAAAGCACATATGATGGAGCTTGTTTTAGAATATTCTCGATATTTTCTTTTGAAAGCTTGTTTGATAGTAATTTCTTTTGTTGCTCGGACATGTGGAAATCATATGATCGTAGTTTTTCTAGTCCTATCTTTCCCTCGTTCGTATCTTCTAATTTCATCAATTCTGTCGCCCAAAAATACTGATTGCCTAAAATTCCAGATAATCCATTAATGTCACATGCATGATATAAACTATTTGCTGACACATATATCCCAGAATAATCATTATACTCGTGTATCCACTTTGACATAATATTTTTCTCCATTTGCCTTATACCCCCGACCGGTTGCCGGCTTAAAGGCCTTGTAGAAGACGTAGCCCTCTGCTTCGATTTTCTCCACAAACTGTATTTGCCTTTTTGTTGTGTCAAAAACGGAATCACCTGTGTTTAACATTTGTTACTTTTCTTTCATTAGCTTAACAATTTTAAAGGCATGTTTACGGCACGATAAAGCAAAAATGAGTACACATGCAGCAAAAACTATCATTAGATTCCATTTGCACGAAACCATCGCGATAATTGACAGTATGAAAAATAACAAGACACTTGTCCTCGATAATGCGTACTCTCTTGACAATGTGCTCATTATAGAGAATTCCTCTGCCTTTCTATTATACAGAGAATAATCTTCATTGTAGGGGACTACTTTTGCCTTTTTCAGTATAGGCTCTACTATTACAGAACCTGTCCTATTAAGCACAAAACCAATTTCATATGCAATAGAAATAACACATAAAAAAAGAACCGCTTCAGACATTGCTGTAATTCTATTATAGTATTCACTCATAATAAAATCTTCAACAATATCAGGATACATCAGTAAAAGACAGCCTATAAAAACAAATCCTGTCAAGAAAAAATTCAGTACATTGTACAATGGAACCTTTATATACATTAAACTGCTCCTTTCGGCGTAAATGTTCCCAAATAGTGTCCTACTGATGCAGTATACATCTCTTCATTGTCAAGGAATGAAACATTATATGAATCATTGCTACAATAGACATGAACTTTTGAATCAGTACATTTGAAAACAATATCTCCAGCACTATTCTGAGTAATTGTATTGTAGCCTTGATAATAATCAAGGTATTTTGATGGGGCCTCGCCAATTACAACAATAAACGGATCTAATTCATTCAGGACATCAGTTGAAACTCGACCAGATGAACGTCCATGGTGAGGCGCAAATAACAAATCAATTTTTGGCCATTCGATTTTATCCTTGACCTTCTCCAAAAAATCGTGCTCCATATCTCCCATCCACAATGCCGTTATATTCGAACTTACGGAATATTTAATGATAGGTGATATATTATTGTATGCTTCTCCATCTTTAGCCGCTTGCAGAGCATCACAGAAGTCTGAATCAGATGTAATCGGCCATAAGCAAGACAATCCTGCACCTCCTCGCGTTTCATCTCCTTCATTCATCCATTTGCGTGAACATCCTTTGTATAAATAGAACGCCTTTGACGAATCACGCAACTCACAGTATTTTTTAAAACTATCCGTTTCATCTGGCTTTGTTGCCTCATTTTGAACACAGTAAAAATTATTAACTCCAACTGTATTCACAAATTCTGGTAACCCTTTTATATGATCTTCATCAGGATGAGTAGAGATAAAACGAGTTACCCCTATATTTTCCGATTTACTTTTTATTTCTTCAAAATGTTCATCTCGGCTATCTTCTTCATCATAGCAGCAGTCGATTATTGTGAAATTATCACTATTATGTTGTATGTAAAACATATCTCCGTCACCAACAGAGAAAGACTTAATTATACTCATTTTATCATCCTTTCTTTTTGAAATTTTACGCTCTCCCATGGCTAGTATATAGTACATCAGCAGGTTAGGTTCTCCTGAATAGTCTGCTCCAACAGACGTTCTGCAATATCAACGATAACCTTATAGTTCTTTCCCTTCCAAAGGCAAGAAAAGTCAACATGGGTAGCCTCCGAACAAAACAACTTCAACTTGCCTTTTCTACTCATGTAACCTTCAAATTTCTTCCACAGATTCTTCTCGCGCATCTTGACCAGATCACCTTTCTCAATCACATCTGGGATGTCCCAGCGCCCCCTCTTGTCTTGCAGGAAGTTCTCTTCCAGAACGGAACCGTCACAACCACCAGTTCAACTGGTGGTTTACATTGAGCACTGATAATGACCGATTACTGCCTCCGCCAGAAGACGGGATGTTGTAAGCGTGTACTGTCCCACTACTACTCAGCGCAGCTGACCTAAATCCATTGTAAAAGATATTAAGTTTTCAGAATATGAGCCCACTTTTCGTGCAAAAAATGGTTCATATACTTTTTCATCACCTCAATCCATTCCCACCGTCTCACAGATCACATGGATTTGTCCGCAGATTTTCGGGAAGATTACATTCATGTCCAATGCATCTACAAGGCCTGCACACAGTCTTCCCTTATTTAATGAGTGCTCAACACGCAGTCTTTTCTAGCAGTTGCCCGTCTCGAACATATAAAATACTGTAATGGCTTCGCGCCAAGTGCGTTTTGAACCTTGAAATAGCTCATATAAAATAATTGCCGCAGAGCGGCCGGGAAATCACAATGCGCTAGCGCTATTATGCAAAAGTCAATATTTTTCAAAATTGTATCGTTTCATTTCTCATTTCAAAAGAGTGGCGGAGATCCAGGTCCTCTTCCACTCTTCTCATATCTATATTCTTAAATCACGCCATCTCTTTTACATAATTCAAAATATCAATATTTTTTTCCGAACGTTATCGTCCTGTTCCAATTCGTCCAAAGTCATCCATCTGTATTCTTTTCCGTCACACTGAAAGGAATCTTTTCTCATTTCTTCCGGATAATTCCGGATAGAAGCCATATAAAACCGGTGACAGTAAACTTTATTCTTCTTTGCACTCTCCGAATACTTCTCATGTATTCTCTGTCCCAGATAGGAAAGGTCTATATCCTGTGGTTCAATTTTCAACTCGCTTGAAATACGATTCCGGATGAAGCTCTCATTGTCCGGATTCTGCTTGTAGTTCAGAAACAGCAGACATTCCCATCTTTTATCGTCATATACAAGGAATCGATTTGAGAACTTCCGAAAGGTATCCTTAACAAGAACAATTGAATGGCCATGTGCCATTTCATTCAATTTGTTAATACCCCGTAACAAATGCCAACATATTTCCTGCATCCGTCTTCTTCTGTGCCTCCGTTTTCAGAAAACATACTCTGATTCTACCAATCCTGCCTTCAAAGATCAAACGCACCTCACACTCCCCCTCAGAAATTCGCATACACGAATTTCACCGGATCGTATCCCGGTCCGTAGACGCCGAGGAGAACAATCGTGCTGACGCACACAAGGACCAGAACCCACTCCTTCAGGAAGCATCCGCAGTCAATCTTCTCCCGGAGCCTTTCTCCGTCTCCTCCCAGATGCCGGTCATGCCGCTCATGATACAAATCCACAATCAACATCAGCAGTGTCATTCCGGTCACGATCAGAACGTTCCAGGTATTGAAGCCCTCATACGTGTTATTGATCTCATTGTAGAGAAGGCGAAGGTTCCACTGCGGATGCAGCAGCATTCGCATCAGGATTCCCCAGGAGGCTGTCAGAGTCTTCGCTACATCGAAAACATATCCGATGTACACCAGAAGAAACGTGCGGATCACCTGAAACAGCCGGAATCCTCTTACTCCCTCCCGGATATGAAACAGGCGTTTCCATGCCGGAAAGAACGGCTCCAGAATCATAGACAGGAAAATAATTCCGCCGTTCCACAGGCCGAATGCAACATATTTGCCGCCCGCACCGTGCCAGATCCCGACGATCAGGAACACCACAATGCAGGAAAGTGAGGCTGGCAGAACCTTTCCCAGATGCTTCCCGAATGCCGTTTTTCCAAAGCAGCTTTTCTGCACCTTCTTTCCGGCTGCCGCAAAGAGCGGTGTCAGCGCCAGTGGATAGAAAACGTATTTCTTCATCCATGCCCCCAGCGTGATGTGCCAGCGTCTCCAGTAATCGTTAATCGAGGTGGCAAGATACGGCTGTCGGAAATTCTCCGGCAGGTCAATTCCCAGAATCTGCGCAATTCCGCGGGAAATGTCAATTCCTCCTGCAAAATCCGCATAGAGCTGAATGGCATACAGGAGTACCGCCACTGCCACCATGGAACCGGAATACTGCGTATAAGAATCGGTCACAAGATAAATGTCATGAACAATCCGGTCCGCAAGAACCATCTTCCGAAGGTATCCCCAGAGAATCAGCTCCATTCCGTACTTGATTCTCGTCCATTCCGGCCGGTGCTCCGCGAACAGCTGCCGCGCCACAGGATCCCAGAAGCTGATCGGTCCCTGAATGATCTGCGGGAAAAAGCTTACGAACAGTGCCGTTTTCCAGAAGCTCTCCTCAGCCCGTACATTTCCGTTATAAACATCTATGAGATACCCGGTTGCCTGAAAGGTATAGAAGGAAATCCCGATTGGAATCAGAAGGGAAAACTGCGGATCGTTCCTGCTAAAGAGACGAGCGACCGTGCCGACCAGATCCGGCACATACTTAAAGAAGGCAAGCATTCCGAAATTGATCAGAAGAACGCCCAAAAGGACTCTGCGCTTTCTCTTCGTGAATGCCTGCCGCAGAGCCTTTTTCTCCTCGCGGGAGGCCCTGGTCATAGCCTGCTTCTGCAGCTCCGAGAGCTTCTGCAGCTTCCTTGCGCCGAGATAGATTGTCATCGTCGTAACAAGAAGAAAGACAAAGCATTTCCAGCTGCAAAGCAGATAGAACAGCCAGCTCGCTGCGAGCAGTACCGTCCACTGATATCTGGTCCATCGGGATTTCCGAAAGCGTCTCAGGACAACCGGGAACAGGAAATACACAAGACAGACCGCGCTCACATAAAACAGAAATGCAAAGGACACTACATTCATCCCGCTACCTCCGCTTTCCCGCTCTTCACGGAATCCGACTCCATTCCTTGCAGAATTTCCAGCAGTTCCGGGCTCTCGAACAGATCCTGCCCATTGGAACCCTCTGCCTGAAGCCGGTCATAATACTGCAGAAAAAGCTCCGTATACCGTTCCGTATGCTCCCACTGCTCCTGCTCCTTTTCTGTGAGCTTACGCGGCTCTACGCCATGGGCCAACAGGTATTCAGAGAAATAAGCGGTGAACTTTCTCATTCCACTGACATTCAGATGATTGGCATCGTAGAAATCCGTTTGATCATCAATGCCGACCTCCTGCTTCATTTTCTCAAAGTTCAGAAACGGGTAGCCATACTCTCCAATGATCTGACCAATGCGATTGGTCCGATAGAAAACCGTCTGCATCTTGACATTGTTCTCTTCAAAAAGATGAGGGGCGCGCACAAACAAAATGTTCGTCTTCGGGTGCATTTTCCTGCAGTGTGACAGGAAACGCCGCAAAGCCTGTTCATAGGCAGGATCCAGCTCCTCTGTTTTCTCGCTCTTCTCGATACCGGGCACCAGCGCACCAATCTGTGTTTTCCCAGTGATGGTTTCAAAGCCACGCAGAGTCAGAACGCCGCCGTTATCCTCGCCAAATAAAAGATTCGACCGGATGGTCGCCAATGCGCTCCGGATTCCTCCCGGCTGATTGGAATGATATTCATACAAAGGGAATAGAAGACGCACCAAATCACCTGTTCTCCCTGTACCTGCAACATATCGTTCGATCAGAGAAATCCGGGTTCCGGAGAGGAGCGGCAGATGCAGGGCCATCCGCTCCACTGCCGTCTGATACATATGATAGTCTTCCTCGTCCGCAGCACTGTACAGCGCACCGTTGACCTCAATGACAATCACATCCGGGTTCTGGCGCTGCAGCGTTTCATCCAGCTGAGCCTGCCAGACCTGCACCGCATCTCCATTGATCGTGAAGGGATAACTGGTGATTCCATAATTCTCATAGGCAAGCCCCGGGCAAAAGGCGCGGCTGATGTCACTCGCACCGATCAGAACCACATCCAAGGAATTCTTCGGCTCACGGAAGAAGCCGGTAATACGATCTTCATCATAATTCCGGTGTATATACAGTCCATTCCACGCCGCTGTCAGAACCAGGAGCAATGCCAGAAAAAGCGAGACAACCTTGCAAAATCTTTTCCCATATGAAGGATGACAATTCTGTTCTTTCAAAGATCATTCACCTCTTAGCCAGTTCTTCACTTTTCGGTACCACACTTCTCTACCCTTGGTACCCGGTACGGTTAAATTCAGTTCTGTCAGGGGGATTAAGAGCGGTTCAGTTAATATTCTCCTCCAAATTTCTTCCTTTGACGATAACAACTTCTCTCTTTCCGATTCTCCCCATCTTTTTTCGCCAGCCAATTATTGGGGCCATTCCCACCGAATGTGTTCCTGTGCGGTATACGATCCGATAAAACGAACGATAATCCGGAATATTCGTTCTCAACTGTCTCTGTGTTGCAAGGAGCTGCTCTTTCGCATGAAGGACGTCCGATCCTTTTAACTCAATATAATAAGCATCTTTACCATCTTCATTGCATAATAAAAAATCACAGCGGATTCCTTCCGTAATAATCTGGCCGTCTACCTGGTACTGGCTGACTCTTTGCCCCGACTTATTTTCCGCTCTGTATTCCACCTGTGATTTTTTGTCCCGGCAGACAATCTCTTTCTGATTTTTCGTGCACAGCGATTTGAAGTTCCTAAGAGTCGCACTCATTTTTACCTTTCTGTGCCGCGTTTTTTGCAGCCCCCCGCTGAGGCTGCCATTTGAAAGCGACCTATCGATGTCACTTTCAAGTTCCCTCTTCGCTCCAAATTTGCTCCAATAAACGATCCGTCAAATCATTGATATCTTTCGAAGCCCCATCAATCAGGGAATTGTCAATCAATCCGTCTGTCAGAGCACTTTCTATTCTCCCATCATGCACATGCTGAGCAGAAATCCAACTTCCTTGAATAATCTGATCCATCGGAATAATTGTCCCATCATTATTCTTTAACTGATTCCCGAGAAGCATATTATTCAACTGACCTAATATGTATGGGCTGTGCGTAGTGATCATTACCGAATTATCACCATTTGCAAACATTCCAAGGAGCTCTGTAATTTGTTTCTGGGCATCCGGATATAGATGAGCCTCAGGCTCTTCTACAATCAGAAAAATTCGCTTTCGAATCAAGAGATAATAGAAAATAAAATTAAGCACCCACACAATCTCCTGCTGGCCGGATGAAGCATAATTGATCTTCACGAATCGTTTGCTCTCTATTCTTAAGTGTTCCTCTCCGCCCTCATACACATAATCACCACGAAGAACCTCCGCCATCTTCTGCAGAACTCTCTCCATCTGCTTTCGGTCAATGACCTGATTCGTCATATGAATCTGATCCTGCAGGAGTTCTCTGGCTCCGCCGGAAAAGGACGGCCGAAGCCTTAGTATTCTGGATACATACTGCCTTGTACAATAATCAATGCTGCGCTGAGACGGAATATCCATTGCCGAGAAAATATAGTTAATTTGATCCGTAAGCAGGGTTATCATACCGCGTCCCGCAGGAATGTAGATGGTTTCAAAGTCTATTTGAAACATCTCATGAATCTGCGTACGCAGGCAATCTCCGTTGCGATCTTCCATATTTTCTGTACGGTTCAAAAGATTCTCATGTTGGCCTAAAAACTGTTTTAAATTCGAACTATACGTGAAAATAACAAAATTATGTCCATCCGACTGTTTGGCCGGATTCTTAAGAGACACCTTGCACCAGGTACCTTCTGCATACTGACACTCCATCGTCATTTCCGGCGACATCGCCCAGGAGCTTCCAAAGATTCCCAAAAACTTATTGCGTAGCCTTTTATCCAATGCAA